>JGI24731J21663_1001407_pt1 | contig 18498 bp, 14 predicted proteins | sample EPASupsiteHSE605_FD_21663 | JGI IMG/M metagenome (IMG submission 21663) | reverse complement strand
AAAGCCGCATAAGTGAGCTTACTGGCAAGCAAAAAGAAATTTACAAATGGTTAGGGGTCGAGTTCCCTACCTAGTTACACATTGGTCGGGAATGCAGGTAAAATCACTTGAATTCACGCTGGAATTGGAAACCGACCGAGAACCTTATGGGATTAAAGTTTTTTACCTGGCAGACAACAGAACAAATTACCGTTTCCAAGAAGATATCGAGACTGCTTGGAATAAAAATGCGGCAGTGATATTTAGCCTGATTCCCAATGCCGGAGAGATAACGTTCCATCTGGAAGATGAATATGATGTCTTTGCTGTTTCTTATTATAATAGAGAAAATCTAAGTAAGCGTCCCGGCATGGAATATTTTACGGACGATAACGTGAAGAAAGCAGCTGATCGTATTGAATCTTTTTCAGCATATCTGATTAAAATTTCAGAGATAAAAAATGTCACCGAGTTTTACAGTGCGGAACAAAAACTATTCAATGAACGCGCGCGGCAGGTATATGACATAATCGGCGATGACTATGCATTTTACGTCAATGAAGGTGCGGATTTTTCGGTGCTCATAACGAACGAATTTATCGATACCGCTCCGATTAAGATACTAACTGACCATAAGGAACGACTATTAGGAGCAGTGGGCAGCGAGGTCGATTTTATTATCTATGGCACCAGGAACTATAAAACCGGCGATTGGTTTGGACCGCCTTACCTGTTCCTGTTTGACGGGGAGAGATTAGTTACCTATGTTAACCTGGAGACTAACGATGGGCAGCGCGAGTTTCAAGAATCCTTAAGCGCTATCGAAAAAATGGGGATTCTCAAAACGAAACTCAGCGCAAGATACCGGCTGGGTGAAGGAGGAGATAAAACCATTGAATACTTTGTCCGCAGTAATATCAACGGCCAAAAAGATTTGCTGGATAAGCTGGCCAAAGTGATTCTTTCCGGTTATGAGAACTATGACCTTATTTTAAAATATATTTTTGCGCAAAAAGGCGGCAAGTGGGGTCTTTATGACCAAAGCGGCAAGCTGGTCTTAGGGCATAGCTATGAGGAAATATTTAACCCCAACATGCCGGACGAATACAAAGTCAACGGGCCGGTGCAAGTCAAATCAGGCGGCTTGTGGGGAGCTATCAATCAGGATGGAAAAGTCTTTATCCAGCCGCAGTATGATTTTATCCATATGACTTACTATGAAGAAGTGGAACCTTTTATCAAGGTCGAGAAGGATGGGAAATTCGGCTATATCACGTGGAATGGCAAACCGCTTGTCGATATTTTCTGGGATACGGCCTTTATGGATGTACTCAACGTGCCGGAAGATATTATCTTTGTCAAAAATGAAGATGACAAGTGGGGTGGCATAAGGGTCGAGAATGAAGTTGCTCAGCCGGTAGACTGGAACCTTCAGCCGTCCGAAGAGGCTAAGATATCGCGTAATCATTGATATTTAATTCACCTATCTGTCTTGCGGCAGTACATGGACAGGGGTTTAAGAACTATTTCCTGATTTGGTCGACTTTGATTTGTGGATTAAGCAGGAGAACCTCTGGCAGGATTACGCCGAATACCTGCTGAAAGAAAAGAACGCTCAGGCAGTCTCGGATAAATATACGTTGGAATTCGCCGGCGAAGAATGGATATATGGTGAACTGTTTTAAGGGGTGATCATTATAAAAAAAATATTATTTACTTTACTCACATTAACGATCCTATTGACAGCGTGCGCACCTGCGGCAGAGAAAGTTAACTCTGATACAGGGGTTAAAGAAGATGATGTTATTGTTGACCAGACTGATGAAATTACCGGAGTCACAGCTCTAGTAGAGGGTTTCGGCGCAAAGCTCAAGTCCGTTTACCTGACGTCTCCGCCGGAAATCGTGGTCCAGGACATAACAAAAAATTACGGCGGATATGTTGAGCAGGAATTGCTGATGGAGTGGCTCAATGACCCGCAAAAAGCGCCGGGCAGACTGACATCCAGCCCATGGCCGGAGCGGATTGAGATCTTGTCGCTGGAAAAGCTGTCGGAAAACATCTATACAGTGAAAGGCAAAATAATCGAGGTAACCAGCGCTTCAACAGATGAAAAGCCGGTTACGATTCAGGTGAAAAAAACCGCCGAAGGACGCTGGCTGATTTCTGTTGTGGTAATCGATAACCCACCTGAGCTCCATAAAGACATTATTAATGACCTCATGAAGCACCCCAAGTTGATTCCCTACGACGGAGTTTTGGGCGGAACGATGGGTTTTTACGACCCTGAAGGTATCCATATGCTTTCTGGTCGTTGGGTTTTTGCCGGTTTTGATGACGGGCATATCAATGGTTATATGCTGCTCAGCTACAGCATTAAGGACGGGAAGATTTCCTGGGAGGTCATAGATTCCTATTTAGACGGAGAGTAGGCTTAGGGAGGAGGATTTTTGGTGCGGAGAAAGAGTTATCTCGTTATAACCATTTTGTTTTTTGCCTTCTGCGTAGGCTGCAGCAACCCACAGATGGGCAGTACCGCAAAACTCAGCCAGGCTGACAAAGACACGGCCGTTGAAGTTGTGACGAAACATCTGGAGGGCAGAAAAAACGATTTTGGCGTGATCAGCCTTTGCATTAATAGTGTCCGGGCGGTTGAAAACGCTCAGCATCTGCAAAATATTCTGGAAGATGAAGATGCCGCCAAAATGGGACTGACCAAAGAAAACATCGCCTTGGTGGACGCCTATATCAATGTTCAGCATGACGGAACCAAAGTGCCTAATCAAAGCGGGGATAACGTATATATCGGATTCACCCTCATCCGCCAGGATAAAGACAGTCTCTGGCTGATAAATAATTACGGCCAGGGGCTGGGTGGGGTTACTTTTGTGGATTTTCAGAATCCCTATCCGGAGAGGAGCGCCGAGCTTTATGTCTGGAAAAATAAAGAGATGACCGGCAATGATAACACATATTTCACAGTTTTGAGTGAGCATACAAACGAAATAAACAGAAACAGGACAGAAAGTGAGATTTACAATCTCGCTAAGGCAAGCGATGATCTCAATTACATTAATTTGGATCTAAATGGAATTCCTAACCTGACCTATCTGGCTATCTATCAAATGAACACCACGGATTTTACCAAGCAGGAAATGTCAAACATAGCAGACCAAATTATGATCAACGCAGATAATCACAGCATCAGCATTGGCCTTCGGGAGCCCGGGGCACTTCCGTCCACCGCACTAGAGCCAATGCATTGTGTCAGCTAACTCCGGCTTACTTACTTTGGCCATATTACAAGTTCTGTAATTCTTGTAAAGTGTATCAACTAACTTAACCACTTGAAGCTGAATACAGAATGTTGAGTGTAAAAAACTATTGTGTTTTCTATGTAGTGAGAGAACTCGAGATAGAAATACACAGAATTATTTATGCGAAGATGGATATTAAAAACCTTATCATATAGCGAATTATAGACTATTTCTTTCTGTTGAATTATACTATAGCTATAGCATGCCCATCTATAAATGAACTTAAAGTTTTAGTAGAACCTACAAAAGCCGAGTTTCCTGATTTGGGAAACTCGGCTTTTTCAATTATTTGCGATTAAATAGTTCCCTCATTATAGGATGAATAGAATACTGGTTATTCCTTCTACTGCTTTTCTTTCATTCAATTTAACCAATGAAGGTTATGTCGTATTTAACTTTCTTTCGTAGATTTAAAGTTACGTAATTTAGAGACGTTAAAGCATATAGATCGCCACGATTTTTTTGCTAGTTTTCAGGCGATTGAAGGTTATAAATCTATTTCCCTTGTTCCTTCAAAAATTCTATAAAGGACTGCGAAGCCATAGATACCGGAATATTCTTTTTCAGCGCAATCCCTATTTTACGTTCCGGTATGGCAGGGGAGACCGGAACTTCCTTCAGTATACCTAAAGCCAGTTCCTCAGAAACAAAGTTTTTGATCACAGAGGCAATCCCCAACCCGATTTTGGCAAATTCAATTAAAATATCCATACTGCTAATCTCAATTTCAGGTGTAAAACTAAGATGATTGGCCTCAAAATAGTCGTCGATATGGATCCTTGACAGATTCTTATCCTCCAACATGAGAAGTGGATAACTTAGAAGATTCTCCAGTGGGAGAGTACTTTTCGGGATGTCATATTTTCTGCCTGCCACAAAGATATCTTGAATGGCCATTAACTCAATATATTCCATGTTGCCCTTGTCCATGGGAATACTGATAATTCCAAAATCAAGCTGCCCTTGTTCCAAAAGTTTCAATGTATCCGGTGAAGGCCGATTGATGATTTGAATTCGGATGCCTGGGTATAGATAATGAAATGCTTCCAGATGAGGTAAAAAGAAGTACCTACAAAGCGTATTACTTATGCCCACTTTGACAATGCCCTCAGTCCTCTTTTTAAGTTTTTCAAGCATCATTTCTCCATTGTTCAGGGTTTCAAAGGCACTTTTCACGTAATCATAAAGAATCTGGCCCTCTGTTGTAAGGGTGACACCTCGAGAATTTCTGATAAAAAGGGTACAACCTGTTAAGGCTTCCAATTTTTTAATCGATTTGCTGATGGCTGGCTGGCTTATATAGAGAATTTTTGCAGCTTCAGAAATGCTCTGATAATTAGCGGTGAAATAAAAAACCTTATAGAGTTCTGTATTCAACATAATATAACCTCCGGTTATGAATATCATGAAAAATAGGTATTACCATTATAGCAAGAATTGGAGTAGGATGGAAATAAATAATTAATTAATAAAGGAGGATTGTTTAAAATGCAATTGAAAATCATTGTAACCTTATAAAATGGGGTAAATTTTTTAATAGTAAACACAAATTTTGAGATTTGATAAAAAGAATACAAGGAGATTAAAATGGGAAAAACAATCGCCGAGAAAATATTTGATGCACACAGGGTAAACATGCCGTTTCCAAATACGCATGTCTTAAAATTGGATAGGGTTTTCTGTCACGAAATTACCACACCGATTGCCATTACGGATCTTATGGCCAGGGGAATGGACAGAGTCTTTGATCCTACGAAAATAAAAGCTGTCATTGACCATGTAACACCTGCCAAAGATTCTAAAACCGCTGAACAGGGTAAGATACTCCGTGATTGGGCTAAAAGGCATGATATCAAAGACTTTTTTGATATCGGAAGAAATGGTGTTTGCCATGCAATATTTCCAGAAAAAGGATTTGTGAGACCCGGTTATACCGTGATCATGGGGGATTCCCACACCTGTACTCATGGAGCCTTTGGAGCTTTTGCTGCAGGTGTCGGTACGACTGACCTTGAAGTGGGGATACTCAAGGGTGTCTGTGCCTTCCATTTCCCAAAAACCATTAAAATTGTGCTTAATGGCAACTTACAACCGGGTGCTTATGCCAAAGACCTGATACTTTTTATTATTAAAGAACTGACTGTAAACGGTGCAACAAACATGGTCATAGAATTTACAGGACCGGTTATTGATACAATGTCCATGGAATCACGTATGACATTATGTAATATGGCCATTGAAGCCGGAGGCACCTGTGGAATATGTTATCCGGATATGACAACTGTCGAATACCTATGGGAATTCATTAAAGACGAATTCAACTCAAAAGAAGACGCTTTGATAGAATACTCAAAATGGATTTCGGATGCAGATGCTTCCTATGAAAAAGTCTATGAATACGATGTTACGACCTTAGAACCGATGGTTACTTTCGGGTACAAACCAGACCAAGTAAAAACAGTCAATGAAATGTCGGGTACAAAAATCGATCAGGTTTATATCGGAAGTTGTACCAATGGTCGTATCGAAGATTTGAGAATTGCTGCAAGTATCCTTAAGGATAAAAAAATAAGTGATGACGTGCGTGCCATTGTAAGCCCTGCAACGCCAGCTATCTTTTCAATGGCTTTAAAAGAAGGCATCATTGAAATTTTCCAGAATGCTGGTTTTTGCGTGACAAACCCAACCTGTGGAGCTTGTCTGGGTATGAGTAATGGGGTTCTTGCTAATGGTGAAGCCTGTGCTTCTACAACAAACCGAAATTTTAATGGCAGAATGGGAAAAGGCGGTACAGTTCATCTGATGAGTCCTGCTACTGCTGCAGCTTCAGCGATTTCAGGAAAAATAACAAATTCTAAAGTTTATAAAGCGTAAGTATCGGAGGGAAAGATGAAAAAATTTAATGGAAACGTCTTATTCTTGGATCGAAGTGACATCAATACCGATGAAATTATTCCGGCAAAATATCTTACCGAAATCACCAAAGAGGCCTTGAAACCCTATCTATTGGAAGATTTGTCTCTTACTGGATTTGACATTGAAGATATTAAGGACAAAGCTGTAATTGTCACAAGAGCTAATTTTGGTTGTGGTTCTTCCAGAGAGCATGCTCCCTGGGCACTGGAGGTAAATGGAATCAATGTAGTGATTGCTGAGAGCTTCGCAAGAATATTCAGACAGAACATGTATAATTGTGGTATGTTTGCTATAGAATTACCATCAGATAAGATGGAATATCTTTTTGAGAACTACGCTGGGAAAGACACTTCCATAACAATTGATATTGATAACGATAAGATTATTGTAACTTCATCAGACCAATCAGAGGAAATTGATTTCAAAGCCGGCGAATTTGACAAGACACTTGTTAAAGAAGGCGGCTGGGTAGGTTACGCTGATAAAAACTATTGATTTGTAAGCCCATTAGATTCTCGCATTAAGGTAGCTGGACTGGACGAGGTGTAAATGAGGTAGTACGGGAATTAGGATGAAGTTAAAACTATGAGTATTATTGATACTAAAGGCGCGCTAATCAGATTTATAGACTGATTGGCGCTCTTTTATATTTATAGGATTTCTCTCTTGAGTTTGATTTACTTTGTGGCTCCTAAACGTAATGGAACGTATTCAATAGCATGGGAAAAGCAGCTGGATAGGGAAACAAATTGCCTCGACATTTTCTATAGGCAATGAGATCGGGAAGTAAATTTGCCTAAAATGGAGGAATTAAAAATTGCCTGTGACCGTCTGGGCGATTTTCTGGAGGGGTATCGGCATGCCTAATGGGATAGAAGGGGGGATTTCCTCCCTTCTGTATAATGTTCTGGGTGAGGAAGAGAATATTCGGGACGGTGATAAGTATTCGTGTATACATTGTTAATATGGCAAGAAGAACAGAAAAAATAAAGTATAATAAATGCATTAAATTCTTTGAAAAGGTTTAATTTTAAGAAAACCCTTAGTATAAGTACCTTTGACAAAGTCGAGTGTTCTAAGAAGTATGGAGGAAGAAATTTATGAGTAGTTTTAAAAGAGTGATGGTAGCCAATAGAGGCGAAATTGCGATTAGGGTATTTAGAGCTTGTAATGAGCTGGGAGTAAGGACTGTCGCGATATATTCCAACGAAGACAAATACTCCCTCTTTAGAAGCAAAGCCGATGAGGCTTATCTCATCGGTGAAGGCAGAAGTCCTGTTGACGCTTACCTAAATATTGAGGAAATCATCAGTCTGGCAATCAAAAAGGGCGTAGATGCAATCCATCCAGGATACGGCTTTTTGTCGGAAAATCCTGAATTTGCCAAACGTTGCGAGCAGGAAGGTATCGAATTCATTGGACCGACGGCAAAGATGATGGACTCGCTGGGTGACAAGATCAAGTCAAAGATTGTCGCCAAGGAAGTCGGAGTCCCGATCATTCCGGGTTATGAGAAGGATATTAAAACTGTAGCTGAAGCAAGAAGGCACGCGAAAGAATGTGGTTATCCTCTGATGCTTAAGGCAGCTGCCGGAGGCGGCGGAAGGGGAATGCGGATCGTCAGAGACGAAAGTGAGCTGGAGTCTGGCTTCTTAAGCGCTAAAAGCGAGGCGAAAAAAGCCTTTGGCATTGATCATATTTTTATGGAAAAATTCATTGAAAAACCCAAACATATCGAAGTGCAAGTCCTCGGGGACAAGTACGGCAATATAGTACACATGTTTGAAAGGGACTGTTCAATCCAAAGAAGGCATCAGAAGGTCGTGGAGTTCACGCCAGCCTTTTCCATCCCCCAGGAAATTAGAAATAATATTTATCAGGACGCTCTAAAGATTGCCAAGGCTGTAAAATACAGGAACGCCGGAACCCTTGAATTTCTGGTAGACGACCAGGGAAATTATTATTTCATTGAAATGAATCCGCGGATCCAGGTTGAGCACACGGTTACAGAGATGGTTACGGGAATAGATATCGTCCAGGCACAGATCCTGATCGCCCAAGGATACGCCCTGAATTCCCCTGAGATCGGGATAAACTCCCAGGAGGATATCATGCTCAACGGGTATTCCATTCAATGCAGAGTCACGACAGAGGATCCCGCGACTAATTTCGCTCCTGACACAGGGAAGATCGAATCCTACAAGACGGGTTCGGGATTCGGGATCAGATTGGACGGCGGAAACGGATTCACTGGCGCTGAAATCAGTCCCTATTATGATAGCCTCCTCTTCAAGAACATCTCCTGGTCCAGGAGTTTTCAGGATGCCATCAAAAAATCCATCCGATCTATAACGGAGACACAGATTACTGGGGTCAAGACCAATATGGGATTTTTGATCAACGTTCTCAATCACCCGCAGTTTCTGAACGGAGAATGCCATACCGGTTTCATCGAGGAAAATCCTGACTTAATCTCCCTTACTCAGAAAACGGATGATGAAAGCCGGCTTCTGAAATTCCTCGGTAATGTGGTAGTCAATGAGACGAGGGGGTTAAAGCAGGATTATGACGTTCCCAAAGTACCCGAAATCGAAGGTATTAGTCTGAACGATCTGAGTGGGACCAAGCAGATCCTTGATGCTCAAGGTGCAGAGGGGCTTGTCAACTGGATAAAATCTCAGAAGAAAGTATTGCTTACAGATACGACCATGCGGGATGCCCATCAGTCGCTGATGGCGACAAGGATCAGGACCAAGGATATGATTAAGATTGCCAAGGCTACTTCAGTCTACGGCAAAGATCTATTTTCTCTTGAAATGTGGGGAGGCGCAACCTTTGACGTGGCTTACAGATTCCTCAAAGAGTCTCCTTGGGCAAGGCTGGAGCAACTGAGGAAACGAGTCCCCAATATCCTCTTCCAGATGCTCATAAGAGGAGCGAATGGGGTAGGCTATAAGAACTATCCGGATAATGTCATCAGAGAATTTATTAAAGAGTCAGCAGTCACGGGCATTGATGTCTTTAGAATCTTCGACTCTCTAAATGAGCTGAGAGGCATGGAACTCTCTATCGACGAAGTCTTAAAGAACGGGAAGATCGCTGAAGCCTGTATTTGTTATACGGGAGACATCCTCGACAGTAAGAAGGAAAAGTATAACTTAGATTACTATATCAAGCTTGCGAAAGAGATAGAAAAAACCGGTGCCCATATTCTGTGTATAAAAGATATGTCGGCCCTCTTAAAGCCCCATGCGGCCTTTAAGCTGGTCAGCACCTTGAAAAACGAGATCGGTATTCCCGTTCATCTTCATACCCACGACACCACAGGTAATGGGGTGGCAACTGTACTCATGGCTGTGGAAGCGGGGGTAGATATTGTGGACACTGCGTTTAACAGCATGTCAGGACTTACGAGCCAACCTGCCATGAATTCCATTGCAGCAGCTCTTATAAATATGGAAAGGGACCCGGGAATTGATTTAAAAGGAATCCAAAAGGTGTCTGACTACTGGGAAGCGGTACGACCGGTTTATGGCAAATACGAGTCGGGCTTGAAATCGGGATCTGCTGAAATTTACAAGTATGAGATTCCCGGGGGGCAGTACTCCAACCTTAAACCTCAGGTGGAAAGTTTCGGGCTTGGGCATAAATTTACCGAGATCAAGGAAATGTACAAGACAGTTAACGAGATGTTGGGGGATATCGTTAAAGTCACTCCGTCCTCGAAAGTCGTAGGAGATTTTGCCATATTTATGGTCCAAAATAACCTCACTCCAGAGAATATTTACGAGAAAGCAGAGCATATGACCTTTCCTGATTCCGTCGTAGCTTATTTTAAGGGGATGATGGGCCAGCCCATGGGAGGTTTCCCAGAGAAACTCCAGAAGCTGGTCCTGAAGGGGGAAAAACCGATTACTGAGCGTCCAGGCGAACTGCTCCCAGATGAGGATTTTGACAAAATCTCTAATCACCTGAGGGATAAGTTTGAGTTTGAACCAACTAAGAAGGATATCCTGAGTTATGCCTTGTATCCGGAAGTGTTTGAAGGATTCTTGAAAATTGTAGCCGAATACGGAGACCTGAGCAGGCTCGGGAGCGACGTGTTCTTCCATGGTCTACATGAAGGAGAGATTATCGAGGCTGAGGTCGCAGAAGGAAGGAGTCTAATGATTAAGCTTCGCTCCATTGGAAAGCCGGATCTGGAAGGATACAGGACTCTGGTATTTGAAGTCAACAGGAATAGAAGAGAAATCAAAATCAAGGACAAGAACTGGAGCGACATCAACCTTCTTACCCAGTCTGGAGAATACAGTTTGACGGAGATGGCAGACCCTGACAATAAGAATGAGATTGGATCCCCTATCCCAGGGACTGTGGTGACGTTAATGGTAAAAGAAGGAGATCAGATAACCCAAAACCAGACACTCGTGGTTGTTGAAGCTATGAAAATGGAAACAAGGATAACGAGTTCTATCTCAGGGATTGTCAGATCGGTGAATGTTAAGGAAGGGCAGCAGGTCAAGGCTGGAGAACTCCTTATTGTTGTCGAATAATGGGTATTAGTAAAAAAGTTATGCCTATTCTAAAATGGACGGCGAAGTCCAATTTAGGATAGGCATTTTATATGAGGTTCACCCTCATGAGTCTGGCCATATTATGTAGATTATTTAAACAAACCAAAAAGACTTGGAAGGATCTAGAAGAAACGGTGCAGAACTAGATAAAGAAAAATCGAATCGAAAGGAGCTCTTAAATTAAAAACCAGAAAATCTAGAACTGTGCTGTGCATTGCTATGGTTATTGTCATGCTGGCGAGCCTTACGGGTTGTCAAGCGTCTTCCCCAGTTCTCCCGCCGCCCCAGGCTGATCTATCCCTTGTCTCATTGCCGCAGTCTACTGTTGCTTTTGCACCGTATAAGGAGATCCCCCTTAGCATCAAGCCATTGGTAAAGCCTTATCAGATCGCAGTTGATCTTGGTAACATCACAAATAAAGACCGCTATAAATTCTCTCCTCAAGCAGAAAACATCTTGAGTAAGAATGGCTTTGTAGTAGTCCCAAGTCCCTACCGGGAGTTTTTCAGCAGCTACGAAAGTAATCGCTATGATTCTATTCCCAACTTTGTTACTGCTGACGCTATGCTGCACAATTATCATCTGTATTTTGATCATCTCCTGCGGACGTTGGAGAAAGACAAACTCCGCGGTGAACTAAATACTTTAACAGGGTTGATGCTGGCTGAAAGCCAAAAGCAGTACAAGGCGCTTAAGGGAACAGATTGGGAGAACGCAGCGAAACGCAACGTGGCTTATTTTGCTGTGGCTGCCCGACTGCTTGATCCGAAGGCCGATGTTCCTTCCTACGTCAGCAAGGAAGTAGACAAGGAACTGCAGCTTATTGCTGATCACAAAGAAATTACTATGCCTTCCCCCGTAATGAATATGGGAAATCCTAGTGTAGGTTTAGCAGAAGCATTAAAAGAAGACTATACCCAGTATAATCCCCGTGGGCATTATTCCAAATCAGCTGAGTTGAAGAGCTATTTTCAGGCTATGATGTGGTACGGGCGAATGACCTTCCGTGCCAAGATTGAGGATGAAACTAAGTCAGCTGCCCTAGTCACCTTGTTAGCCGGCCGCAAGCAGATCTATGATCACTGGAACAGCATCTACGAACCGACGAATTTCTTTGTCGGTAAGAGCGACGACCTGGGTTTTAGTCAGTATTACGAGCTATTATTAAAAACCTTTGGCGAGATTACGGACTTGAATGAACTCACCGGGAATGTGGATCAATGGAATGCCTTTTATGACGGACTTGCCAAACTGGAGCCCCGGCAATCAACTCCATGCCTATCTTTGACCAGACCATCCAACCCGACCGGGAAAAAGAAATAAAGGGTTTTCGATTTATCCAACGCGCATGGCTTGGTAAACATAGGTACGTCCAGATAAGGGGTCTCTAATGGCCCCCCCCAAGACAAGTAGCCGCCCCACCGAACGGTTCGATTTCTGTGGGATGGTTATGAGTCTCGTTTTTAAACATCACCAACCACTCTTCATTTTGACCGTTGATATCAACATTCACAACAATACTACACGCATTGATCTCATCCGATTCATCGAGGTCTGGTAATTGCCCTCTCTTCTTGAGTTCTTTCATCCCTAATACAGCGATGTCCATGAGTGAGGTATCTCTTTTAGAAGCGTTTTCCCCATAGACATAGTCCCGCGATGTGAGATATTCCTGATAAGCCCTGTTCAGTGGGTATGAAAATTCCCCTTCAGAAAAAGAAACCTCTTCGATCTTAGTATTAAATGTCGTATGTCGACAATGATCCGACCAGTAAGTGTCAATCACCCGGATCTCAGTAATCGTCGGATCCCGTTTCTCTGTGTCCCTAAAATAACCCTGACAAAACGCCAAATCCTCATAACTCATCGCTAAACCAGTTTCTTGAAAAAACGTTCTCAGTTCAGCAGGCGACTTCTCAATCAAGCCCGCGATAATTTCGACATCTGGCGGAATTACGGGTTCAAAGTCCAAGCTTTCGGGTTTGTCTAAAGCAGCTTCCCGTGATTCAACTGGGTTAATGCAATAATCCTTGATTTTTTGGAAATCGGCCTCGGATAGTTGACCCTTTAAAACTATCAGCTTAGCCGAAGCAATCATGGGCCGCTCTTTCTGGGTCAGGATTTGTACACTTTGAGAGGCTGAATCCGCCCGCTGATCATACTGACCGGGCAGATATTCCATAGCAAAAACTCGATCCTGAGTAGGAATTTCCAAATACTCGTCAAATACCAAATCCAACGGAGGCTCTGCAAAAATAATTGGACGGGACTTAGCATACTCCTCATCCGTAATTCCTGAAATATCATACCGATTAATGACTCTTAAGCCTTGCAGTCCTTTAATCCCTAAGCTTTCTAATAGATCACTATAGAGACCCTGGGCTTCAATATCATAACCCCGCTTTTTTTCGACATAGATTCGTTTCACTGCTTGTGATCCCATACCATCCTCCATCAGTTAGTTTTTTAGATATAAGTATTATAGATTAGCAATTACCCTTACATCCTAAAAATATGTTTAAGGCCATAGCACTTTGTCTATGGCCTTGCACGCAATCATAGTTGACGAGAATCTCTTAGATTGCATAATACCATGATCTTGATCGAAATAAAAGAGTAGTGATTTACATTATGTACATTTTGACGGTTTGCAGTTCGGGCAAAGTTTGGATTATGACTCCTTTACTTCCAGCTTTGAATTCGCCATCCTAAATCCAAATACTTTTGGGTTGCACATAAAGTAAACTCCTATGTAATTAATTTCCATCCATCGTCAGGCAAGAAGCCAAAATCGACGGAAAGGAATCAATAGCCCTATGATCATACTCTCCCATTAAGCAAATTTGAAGCCAATTTCGCTTAAGCAAATAGGAGCTTCGATAACTTAGAAGATATCCCTCATTTTCCAATCTCTTCCCCATCGTTTCAGAACTTAGATGCCTAGAAAGCGCAAAGGTTATAACATTAGGGGCTGCGCATTCCTCCGGTGCTACAACTTTTATACTAAGTTGTCTTAAACAACCCCTCAATTGCGCTGCAAACTTCGCATTAATGAAAAAGTCCCTAGATAATGTCAAGCGTAGCGCTTCCTGTAAGGCATAGATGAAATTTGATGAATGGGTAAAGGGTACACCTTCTGACTTACTATATAAGTCTAAATCCATATAGCGAGGCAGGCCTTGTCCGATTAAATCATGATTATAGAAAACAAAGCTCAACCCCGGATATGAACATAGAGCTTTACCACTTACGCCCGATGCTAGAAAAACTCCTTCTAGATCAACGGATAAGGCTCCGATAGAGCTGACACAATCCAAACAGAGTAGGATATTTCGCTTACAACAGATGTTTTTCAGCTTAGGCAAATCATTAAGAACCCCTGTAGAAGTCTCAAGGTGAACAGCCCATAGCCACTTTATGGATGGTTCTTGATCAAGGATAATCTCTAGATCATTATAGTCAAAGGCATTTCCCCAAGTATTCAGGTACTCTATATAATTAAGCCTGGCCCTTCGGGAATGGTCAATTAGCCGTTCACCAAATTCTCCGTTGCTAATAACCATGCCCTTACCTTTATCAATCGAAAGGTGGGCTGCTACGACATCATTGGCTAGGGTTCCTGACCCCAGTAAGATCTGAACGCTTTTCGAGTTGACCAGCTGAGAGAGCATACCTTGGATTTGGGCAATATCTTTCAGAAATCTATCGGATCGGTGAGAAACTGGAGTTCTAATAAAAGCCTGCTGAATTGATTCACTAATCCCTACTGGGCCAGGAAGGAAGTTAACAATATTTTTCACTGCTGGCTTTTGTCTAGACTTTACTGAGAAGTTATTTAGATTCTGGACTATAGTCTCTCGTGAAAGATACATGGGTTGAAACAAAGCTTCAGGGTTACCGACAAGTGGCCCGAAGGGTACAAAGCCAAGATGCTTGTATAACTTCAACTGTCTTACGGTTCCTGATATTACCGCTAGGTCATACCCCTGATCGTTGCAATAGTTTAGGAGCATGTTCATTAATCCTACGAGAACTCGCCCACCCCTAACCTCTTTTTCTACTGAAAGAAGACGAATCTCGCATAATGCATTGTGGGAAGGCAAGTATGTATCTAAATCGGCTACTTTAGAGTCTAACGAGAACGGGCGTTTACTCCGACAAGCTAGCATTCCTAATAGCTTCCTATCACGTAGACAAACACAATAAGAATTATCTGAGTGGAACTTATCTACAAGTTTCTTTTCCTTGTTAATGCAATGTTGTGGAATCTCTTGCACAAATGTTTTGTAGTTTAGAGCGTGAATTTGATCAAACTCCCAATCCTCAGTGGCGATTTTAAAGGTTAAAGCAAGACTCATGCTAACTCCTCCATTTTGAAACCTCTTTCAATATCAAAGTAATATTTCCCTTATGAGCAATAAGTAATATGAATGTTAAGATCACCATTCCAATCACCTGATTTGTTGAACGCGACATTAAAATCGCAATAATTGGTGCTCCCAAAATTACTAAAAGTCCGCTTAACGTGAACTTCCTAGTAATTGCCAAGAGTCCCATTGTGATAGCAAACAATAATAGAGCAAGCTGGGGATCAAGAACGACTACTCCTCCAAAGGCCGTAGCCACTCCCTTGCCCCCTCTAAATCCAAGTTGAATCGGCCATACATGTCCTGCTACAACTGCAATTAAACCTAGAATCGCAGTTATATCTGAGAGTCCTAGGTAAATCACAATAATAGGAATAAGACACCCTTTAAAAACATCGCCGAGAAACGTTAACAAAAAACCTTTATAACCAAGTATCCTGCCAACATTGGTAGCCCCGGTGGCACCAGAACCATAATTTCGAACATCTTGACGACGCAACAATCTGACAAGGTAATAGCCGGTTGAGATTCCACCAAGCAGGTAACCTGTGACAATTATCAAAACATCGATTATCCAATTACCCTCCCTTACTAATTGTTAAGAAGTCTCTTTAAATGATATTAAGAAACTGCTTGATCACTTCCGCTCCCCCAATTAGTGTACCTGCGGTACTTATCACATTGAATCATAGTTTAGCTTTACTGGGTTTGTTTTCCTGTCACCTAGATTAATCACGATTATGGCTACAATAACAAGTATCGCTCCTAGAATTTGATTGATAAACAAATTCTCTCCTAAAATGATTATGCTTAATATGACGCCTTCTATCGGTTCAAATGTGCTGATGATAGATGCTTTGGCCGCACCAATCATTTTGACGCCTGCGGCTAGCGCGATAATTGCAATAACAGTGGCAACCAATGCAATAAATACGATTCCCAGCCAAGCATTTGTAGTGATCTTAAAGCTATTTAAGTTTATTTCACCTTTAATTAAACCGTATGTAATAAATGTGAATGTGCTGAAGGTATTTGTATATGCTGCAATGACGATTGAATTTACCTTTTTAATTTTCTTATGCCCAAGCGCCAGAACATATGCACTATTGCAAACTGCAGCTAAAACGGATAATAATATACCAATCATTTTTATATTTGAGTTTAAATCCGTAAGTACTAATAAAATACCTCCAAAAGCCACAAACAGAGCAACCATTTGTTTTACTGACATTTTTTCTCTAAGGTAAATATATGAGAAGATATTGACCATGAACGGGTATGTATAAAAAATCATCACATGCAGTGATACCGGTAAATAACTGATAGCACTGAAATAAAAACTGGTTGTGAGGAAATAAAACAATCCACCAATTAGAAACATGATTAACAATTGCTCTTTTTTAAGTCTATAGTTAATTTCCTTTCTTTTTAGAAAGATATATCCCCATATAAAAATAGATGCAATGAAAAACCTCACGGCTAACATAAAAATAGGTGAGATATTATAGGAGTAAAGAATTTTTGCAACAGGCGCCACTGCCCCAAAGCCAGCCGCTGCAATTATGGTGAATAGCGTGCCTCTAATTAGTTTTGTATCTTTCAATTATAGTGTCTCCTCTTCTCAAACCTAAAAAGTAATAACGCCGTTTCAGTAATAATTCCACACTCAATTTTAACACAATTCTACTCTTAGAATTAAGCTAAATTTACTTAAAGAGCCTGTTCAAAAAGCCTGTAATAACGAAAAAAATAAAAATGCACCGAAGCGAAAAATGGTAAAATGGAAGTATCCCGACAACCATAAACCAACAACGCGAGGTGCATTTTCATGGATTTGCAGCTTGAACTGCTACCCTACCACTACTATAACACACTCGGCTTTGATCCGGAACTAATTGATTATATCGATCATGTCGATGACTCGATTGTGCTTGAGAAGATCGCTCCACTCTACAAGAATGGCGGGCGTCCTCCAATCGATCCGAGAGTTTGCTTTCGTATGCATTATCTGTACTTTACACGACCGGAGATCTCCTCGTTTCGAGAGCTGGTGCGGCAATTAAATGAACCGAAAAATCAGTCATGGCGCAACTTTATCGGTGTCCCTAACATCGATAAAGTGCCGGCTCATAGTAGTCTCAGTCATTTCCGGACTAAAGTCAGTGCTGAATTGTTTTATGCCATTCTTTTTGACCTTATCGCCCAAGCATTGAAACTGAAGGACTTTCTTATGCCGACGCTTACAGGCATTGATTCCAGGCCGATCTGGGCCAATGTTAATGGATACAAGCATAAGCGCTGCTCTTGCCCGGATCAGAGCAAGTGCACTTGTGAGAAGACGTATTCCGATCCAGACGCCACATGTGGCGTGCAACGAAATAAAGCGAACCAGAACAAGTTTTTCATCGGCTACCGTAAGCACTCTATCGTCTGTCCCAGCCCGAAAGGCCCAATCGTCTTGTTCTCGATCATCCTGCCCAATGATACAGCTGACGTCAAAGTGATGTTGCCGCTCATAGAGATGATGAAGAAAATCGAAGGACTGAAGGTCGAGTATTTGGTGGCTGATCTTGGTTATTTTGATGCCGACGATCAAAAGGAAGCACTCTTGAAACACGACGTTGCGGTTGTGACGGAAATCAAGAAAAACACCATCATTCCTAATCACTGCTCTCCCGTAGGAAAACCGGAATGCGAGTATGGCCATACCCTTGTATTCGACGGATTTGATAAGGATACATACACTGCTTGGTTTCGCGGTGACGAAGAAAAATGCACTTCCTGTCCGCTTCAAGGCCTTTGTCTGAAGCAATTTGGCTATTCTTTTACAGAAGACCCATTTTTCAACGGCCCAGTACCACAAGGAAGTATGTTGCAACAGCACATGTTAAATTTCCGTAAGCAGGTGGAACTAGCGTTTGCACAAGAGTCCAATCAACTGACTTCCGTCATGAAGCATAAGAAGGTACCGATTCGTACAACGAAACGCGTCGAGAAATGGTTCATCCTGCGGGATGCGTTTCGGTTAATTGAACGAATGCTTGCGCATGTACGGGAGAAAGTTCTACCACCGAATCATGTCGCAAATCTAAAAAAACTGCAAGAAATTCAAGTGGAGCAGATCTCGCTACCGCTAGCGGGGTAAAAACCTCTGTACTCCAACTGAAAAAAAAGAGCATTACAACACAAGGGATACGTCTGTCCAAAATCAGGAGTCGGAAATAAGAATGCCATTGTGGAAGATATCCGCTGCCTATATATCCCTCCAATTTCCAATTTTGGAATCTCTACTAGTTGCTTGTTCTGTAACTTTTAAAATATAACTGTGGTTTTTGAACACCCTCT
>JGI24731J21663_1001382_pt1 | contig 18791 bp, 10 predicted proteins | sample EPASupsiteHSE605_FD_21663 | JGI IMG/M metagenome (IMG submission 21663) | reverse complement strand
AATTCATCAATTACATCATATTTAAGAAGATACTCAATACTTGATGGATAAAAACCATACTCAATCAGTTGATCAATATCCTTCGTTTCATTGGAGGAAAATTTGTCAAAATTTTCAGGCTTTCGCTTACCTTTGATTAAGGTATCAAAATCATCGATCTCTTTCCGAAAATAATAATACAATAAGATTGAATCGATTTCTCTCAGGTAAGGTTCAATTTCTTTAAAAACAAAAACACCTCGTTTGTACAATTGATGTATCAAAGCAGGGCATTGCCCAATTTTCCCCAATAATTTCCCACGGAAATCAGCAATTTGGATATATTGTAATGATATTCTCAACGCTTTTTTTAGATGATGAGGACGAATCTTTGGTAACATGACAATTCGATCGACACAAAACTCCATATCATCAATAATAACTTCACTTCCGTCTCCAAAAAGAAAGTGCTCAAATGATGTCTTCTCTTCCATCATTCAGAAAAAATGACATTCAGGAAAAATTGTTACAATTAAATTAACTCAAAAATGATGAAAACCTCTAAAAAATGAGGTTAATCAAACAACTTCTCTTATATATTTAGAATTTGAGAAAATTATTAAGAATAAATTGAATTCAATTCCTTCTTTATTTTTAAAAGCGATAATAATGGTTCATTTGAACAACGGAAATTTGAATCATAGTTTCAACTCCTCCAAGAATACCTATCAGATTCCAACAAACAAAGAATAAATAAATCAGGTTTAAAATGGAAGTAATTTCACTGTTTAGTTAACTTAAAATTTTGATTTATCAAAGTGGTTATTCATCAAACCATATTTCAATGGAATTAAAGCGGATTCTACACATACTATCTTCAATTTCAATAATATTACGCAATTCTCGTGGTGTTTTAGTCTTCTTTTTATAAGAAGAATTATGCCCAACTTGTGGAATACTGTTCTTTTGATAGATAACAACTAGTCCTTCGAATAACAAAACAATGCCTTCATAGGGAAAAGATACCCCAATTTCAAAATTCTCTTGAACTTGTTTTTTTTTTCCTTTTGATAAATGATTGTTTTGATAGATACTCTTTGTCCAATGTATTCTGAAACATCAGGCAAAACAGGTATTCACAGTCTCAATAGCATGTATCAATATAAACAATTACAGAAGATCCCAATCAACTCCTAATCAATAAATCATAAAAGATTGAAAAGGAAATATGTGACTCATATGTATAAAAATGGATTGTCAATCTTTGCCTATTATTTTTTGATCCATGAATACAATAATAGAAAAACAAATAATCTCTTTTTTTCATATTATGGACAATATCGATGAACAAATTTTGGATATCATATGTGGTAGCATTCATATCCCTAAAAGAACAATATTTTTCTCTCAAATTCCTCTCTGAAAAAGGCATTTGGCCGTATAAATAACTTTCCTTTGGCTTTGTTCTCAATCCATAGATCCCTTGAAAGGACAAAGACCAATTGGATGTACAATGAACCCCCTACTCAAAAGCAGAATAAAGAAACTAATTAAAATGCATTTAGCTATTTAACATTTGACTCTTTTTCAAGAGTCTTTTCGATGTAGTTGATATACTCCAAAGGAAAAGATGTCTTGATGACTGATTGTTTTTCAACTTTGGTCTCCATTTGCGGCAAATATCTTACTTTGAACATTAATTCACCTTTTATCTTTTCCATCCCAAGTATTTCAATCTTTTTTGGTGTCAATTGGTTATTTTGGATATTTGTATTCTGGTTTTTGTGGTTTTGAGTATTCTTCTTTTCATCTCCTCGTATTATATTATTTTTACCTTCCCACATCATCAAAATTTTGTTATAACATGATATATTCGAACTATCCTCCCAACTATCCGCTTTATCTTTAATATTCCATCTAACCAAGTACTCTATTCTATCATTACGCAATCGATGGTCAACAATCGCCAGAATTGAACTATCATCAGAATCATTGATCCACTTCATAAATTCATCATATTCCATTTTTATCTTTGTTTTCATTAATTATTGCACAAAGATGGATATTAGTGGGATATATAAAGAGGACACAGGATCTTTAATACAAACAAAAAGGCATTTAGATCATATTTCTCGGGATAATGAGGATAGAAATGGATTGAGTGATTTCAATCGTATGCTGGATGCTGATGATATTAAGTTTTTCAATAATGTTGTGGAATTGACATGCAAGTCAAAAGAAAACAATGATTGGAGTAATCTGAAGTCCAGTTTAATGATTGGATATGTTAGAGCATTAACAGCAGAGCACTTTTATTTGATTGTGAATGCTGCATATTCTAACATTGACTGTAATGACCAATTGTTTCAGACAATATGCGATGTATTTGAGCTAATTCTTAAACTTTCATCTTACAAACCCTCAATTGAGCAATCAGAACATTTGATTCTTTCATTTATTACAAGAATTGAAACAAACCATGGACTCCAAAGACTACCAACTCTTCTTAGTATCATTTTCTCTTTATGTGTTCATTTATCACACTTTGATATTCACAATCAAAGACAAGTTTTTGATACCATTATTGGTTTGAGTTATACACTCTCATCCAATCCAACCATTAATCCTTCCTGCTTTCTTAGCGTGCTAAGATTGATCATTAAAAACTCATGCTTTATGAGTGAAGAAGAATTTGATTCGTCTCAAAAGGTTTTCATCAGGTATTTATCTTCAAGTAACTGGGATGTATGTAATAATTCTATTTTAGGTTTATTATTAATTGCTCAAGTGTATCCTAAACTAAATGTTAACCTTCTTCAAACGAAAAAGATACAACATTTGATCATGGTTGTGCCTCTTGAAAGCATATCTGTATGTAAGGCCTTGGCTGATCTTCTATCTGTTCTTATTAATAGTGAAAATGATGAGCACTATTTAAAAGGATATGATATTGTTGGTAGATATCTTCCTCTCTTAAGAAGCGATTTTGAAGTCATAGGATTATCATATATTAAGTGTTTGGGAGAGCTTTCAAAGTATTCATCCTTTGTCATCTCCAAAATTATTCAGCACCGAATTTTTAATGAGTTAGATCCTAGTATATTAAGCTTTAGCACCAAAGAGAATGTTATAATTCTAATGGATTCTTTATTTACCAAAGGTGTACATCTATCAGATCTCGGGTTAACTCCATTATATCTATATGCTCTTGTTAAAGACATGGAATTCTCTAATTGTGCAATCCAAGTACTAAGGATAATGAAAGCCCTTCTCTATGAAGGTATTAATATTAGCGATATTATTAACATTGAGGATTTGCTATTTTCTGAGATTCCTGAGATTTCGATGCTCGCACATGAAATTCAATCATATTTAACACCAGAATTAATATCACCATTTTCCATTGCCAATATAAACTCCACTTGATTCATTCAACCATAATTAGATTTGTGTCAGGACATATGTTTTAAATCTAGAGTAATCAAATGATATAGTTTCGTGTATTGGATTATTCATAAAGTGTCATAAATTCTTTTGCAAGTATTAACAACAATATCTTGGCATATAACAAATTCGTTAAAATGGTAAACAATGAAGATCACTGGTTAAATGAACGTCAAAAATACATAATTCAAAAATCCAGTTTCTTATTCAAAGCGAATCGATCAAGAAATAAATAGTTACTAACCAGGCTACACCAATACAAAAACGGTTAAAACATCAAATATTGACAGATTATTATTTTAAGGTCAATTAAGAAAAAACGATCTCCTGACAAAGTCAAATTGACATTTTTCATTTCTTGAGCAATTTGACTCCATTGAAATAGATTTCTATTCTTTCAATTCTGGAATATATTCACAATTTTCATTATTTTTATGGAAACATCAATTGGATGCACATGCCTGGTATTTAATCAAACAAATCAAATGTATGAATTGCATTTAGTAAAACCAAGGATACAGATTTGTATTGGTGAAACCAGGAAAAAAGAAAAAAAAGCAAATAGAAGGGCTGTTTGGTTGGACAAAAAAGGAACAGATGATAGCAGTGATCATTCAGAACAGAAGAATGAAATAGAAAATGATTCATCCTTTCAGATCCTGAAGAGAGGTAATCTACCTTCATTGATCTATAGGAATGGAGCAATTGTAATGCAATAGTTTTAATATTTAATAAATACAAGATTTCAAGCAATTTTGAAGGATATCATTTGATATTTCATATGTGTACAATACAAGGGTTTCTATCTGTTTGAATTTGCACTGAACTACTGTTTCAGCGATTTGTTGATCAGGTTTCCTTGGTTCATTAAAGAATTCCTCAATATCATCAAGGAATTGTTCATAATAAAGTTCATCTAGGTCTCTCTCTTCTAATGATTCGTTAATATAGTCAACAACTAAATCCCAAAAATCAGAAGGGAATTTCCATGGTCTGTTCATAGCATCAGGAATATAAACAGGAGAATATTCTTGGTGGGATTTTTTGGATTCTTGAACAGAACGGAATACATTAGGAGTGAGGAATTTCCTTACAAATGACCTGAATTCCGAATCAGATTTTGGTGCTTTAACAATTGGTTTCGGGGGGGTTTTGCGAATTGGTTCAAAGTCTAAAAATAGAGAAACTTTGGCTTCGAGTGCGATCTCGTGTTTTCTACGCTTACTAGATTGTAATGATGATTCTGGTTTCAATTCCAAAGAATCATATGATTCGGTTGAATAATCATGTTGATCATTTGTATTATCCTGATACCCATTATCAAAATCAATCACATCATCACCAATGGGTATACTAATATCAGAAAACTCATTTGGGGTTTCAATTTTTGAAGAGCCAGCCTCAGTGATTATATCTTCAGAAGCATTTTCAAAATCCATTTCAATTGGTTCAAATGTTGACTTGGGTGGGGCGGTGTTGCTTTGAGAAATGATCTCAAACGAATTCTCATTAAAATCGGCGTTTTCACGAATTTCTTCAAATGATTCATTACTCAAGAATTCATTAGAATTAATGTCATGAGATTGATCATTCTTTTGATTAATACCATCTCCTGATTCAATGAAATCTAACACTTCATCATTGTTTGCTTTACCAATATTGCTAGGTATAGAGTCTTCATCAGAGCTGATAGATATATCATCACATGAATCAGAGCTCCTAAATCGAGAAGCTTTTTGCTCTTTGGAAACTTGTTCCATCACTTCTTTTTCGATCCTTTCAAAACTATCATTACTATTAAAATTGTTTTTTTGATCAGTAATAACATATGATCTCTGCTTATCATCAGAAGATGCAAATTCTTCTTCTTCATTATGATATTCATTTCCATCATTGTTTTCTTGACACTCATTCATCGTTAATACATTGCTATCATTAATTTCTTCGTTGAAACTGTCCGATTCATTATTAACACTATTGTCAAAGTTGATACTCTCGGTTCTATTCGATGAGCTATCTTCATAATGGAATTCAAAAGATTCCCCATTGTGTTCCTCATATACTTGATTTGATTGAGTATTTTGAAGTGAACTGTTGTTTCTTCTCACCAATGTATCTGATTCTTCATTTTGAAGTTGTAATGGAGGTATATACTCAGCCTGAATCAATGAGTATATTTCGAAAACAGGTTCAATACACTCGTTTGAATAAATATAACATTTAGATAACTCAAGCTTGGTCTTTTGGTTGGGTCTAATTAATACAGATACAAGATTTTTGGAAAAAGATAATTGTTTTTTGAAAATAATTGGTGAATTACATATATTCCTCTCTTCAATTATATTATCAATGATTTTATCCCCTTGTTTTGGTTTTCCATTATTATTTGAAACAACTTGGTTTAAACAGTTTTTCGGAAATATGCACTTCTTCAATATATCAAAATATCTCTTGCATTCAAGTTTTACGATTTTATCGTAGCACAGGTTATACTTTTTCTTTAAAACAGGATTAGATACGTGTTTCTTACTCGTCTTTTTTGGTTTGGGCTTTACATCATTTTTCGAATGTTTTTCCTTTAAAGTATTCATGGTTTGTATTGTTTTTCGAAGATCTGCTAGCGGTAAAGAATTGCCTTTATCCATAAAAATTCTTAACGGAAATGCAAATAAGCTCAAAAAATAGAACGCAAAAAAACATTAAATTTAACACATACTTCTGTTCATGACATTAGTATATTTTCGAAACACTCTCTTTTTGGACTGTCCATCATTGTCAACAAAAACTATGCTGTCTTTAATTGGTAAGCTGGAAACAATACCAAAAAAAGCTAAAGTATCCAATTCAGAATTATAATACAAGGCTTCTGTGGTATAATCTTCGGTTGAAAGGCACAGTATGGGCTTGGCGATAGGATTTCTAATATCTAATAAACATATTGCTTTGTCATCTAATCCTAAAACTAAATGATTTGCATTTCCAAACATATTTGTTACTGATGAATGGTTTGATGATATATTAATTACTGGGAATGCTTCACGGTAATCCCAAACTCTGATTGTCCTATCATCCGATTTTGTCGCAAAATTATGCTCTGATATTGGAGTGATTCCTCTAACAAAATTAGTATGACCAATATATGATGAAGACTCTTTCCCATCATATGTAACTCCTCTAATAGCAAAACTATCTGATGGAGCAAGCAAAATCATGTTATCAATTCCAGAGATACTCGTTAAACCATTATATGGAGGATTAACTGTGATTATGGCGTTGTTTTTATCAATGATCTGTATGTTGGCATTTTCAGGATATCCTATGATTAGCCCCTTCTCCGTTAATGAGGTTAAGCAAAATTTTGGGGCTTTGGACAGTATTATGGGATTAGTTTTATTACCATTATTAATCGGAATGACCAAAACATTATCATTGGTAACACCATATAAAGTTTGATCATTTGTATGAAGATTTTCCACATTCTGGTTAATATGAAGCTTAATTAGTGACCATGTATTGAGCTCTTTATGGTAATTGCAATATGAAATAACTTGAGTCAATGAATTGATATCTTCATAAGCATATGCGGCTATTGATCCAGATACACACACACTTTTATAATTTAAAACATGTTGTTGTGTGTAAGGTCTTTCTTGCCATAATCCAAAATGGTAATCATTCTCAGGAGTAGATGGTCGAACAAAGGAATCTGAGTGATCTACAAACATGAGATTCTTTGATCCGGAAAAAAACTCTGTAGAAATATTTTCTGTGAGTCCTTCTTGAGACTTTTTGGGAATATAAACAAATCTAGGCATGATTTTCACGTTTTCGCCTAAACAAGATCCGTATTCTATTGATATTTTTTTGCTTTCATCATCAAACTTAACAATATGTTCATCAATACTGATACCTTTTGAATGTAATTGTTGCATTTCATTCAAAATCGAGTTTAAAACGGAATAACCAGAAGTAGAATTACTATTTTTGTTCTCTTCGATAGGTTTTTTTGGCTTTTTGGTTTGCTCGGGATTGAATGAAACTTTATTCGGCACTGGCGATCTAATCGGAGGAAATGTAACTTTTTGGGGAAACAATGACTTTTCTTGTATCATATTTGGGTGTTGAGGCATGCTGTTGTTTTTTCCATAATCAAAAACGCCATTTGGACTCATTGGCTCTCCAAGAACACTCTTTTTGTTATTATTAAACCATAACCTCACAGCACGGTGAGTCCAATGTGGAGAAATTTGCTTTAATAAGGTAGTAATTTGCGATGCAATAATATTTCGATTAGAAGAGCGTTCAGGGTAAGAAAAATATTGCCTACACCCCATAATTAAATATTGCTGCTCCCCTTGCGTTGGATAATATCGCGCAGGCCCTTGATCGTTGTTATTATTTTCTTCAATCATTATCTAGTATTGAAAATAAACGTCTTGAGCATTTGTTTAATACACTGTATTAAGCTTTTCTTTCGGTCTAATATGCATTGATGATGCCGGGGCCTTTGGTTTTACCGCGTCAATGTTTGGCATATATGATGCTGGGCCTGGTGATATTGACTCATTATTGTTGATATAGGTTCTTCCATGAAGGGTTGACTTCAATGATTGTTTGGAGAACATAGGAGGGACATCATATGCTCCAGGTCCTGGATTATCATGCTGCGATCCTTTGTTTTGAATGTGTTTTACACCAAAAGCAATTTTCTTTCCTTCTGATCCAAGTGAGGGAGGCACATAGTTGGGTCCTGGTGTGTTCTTGGTGTCCTTCAGAAAGTGCCTTGAGGCCAATTTTGGCTTTGGACCTGTTCCTATGGTTGATGGAAGTAGTATATAAGGGGCTGATATTGGCCTGAGTTCGGTTTCATGTCTTGATTTAATCGTGAAAGACGGAGTGGATTTGTTAATTGTTGGCTCGTACTGTCCGGGACCAGGTGTCACTGTATTGGAGAGTGATGTTTGAGATCTAATATGAAACGATGCTTTTTTCCCTCCCAAATCCCTATTTATAGCATAGTCCGATGGCCCAGGAGTAACAATCTTTTCATTTTCTTTGGGTCTGATATGAAGAGATGATTTTGGTGCACATTTCTTAACCGAATCTATATTGGGATAATATGCTCCTGGTCCAGGCGATATCGTTTCGGTTCCATTATCTGGAATCCGCGTATGCAAAGTAATTGTTGGGGCCTCGTTTGCAAATGTTGGAGGTATAGAATAAGATCCGGGCCCTGGAATATCATTTTTATAATTCTTAACAGCTGTTCTTCCTTGCCCCATTGAAATCTTCAAAGATTCTTGCCCAAGAGGAGGCGGAACATAAGAAGGACCTGGTGTCTGTTCACTTATCGTTTTTTCAATCCTCTGACCAAAACTTACCTTCGGGCCTTCACCAACAGTGGAAGGAATATTGTGATACGGAGCTGATTCAATATTTTTCTTCGTTTCATATCTCCCTTTCATGCTAAATTTAGGTCCACTACCAAAAACAACTGGAGCATCATACGACCCTGGACCTGGAAGAGTAACAGCAGCTTTTTCCCGCAATGTTTTATTCTTCTCACTCATTCTTATAAATCATGGCGAAACTTTCAATAGTTCAATAACGAATTATCAGCCTTTTGTGATAAAGTGATTTTCTAAGTTTTCTACGATAGACTCTTTACACTAATAAACCTATCAAAAATATGACCAATTCCACAATGTCACTTTTATGATATTTTGATTAATAGTAGTCAATTTGCTTAGCTGTGTTTGGTCTTTCCTTTTTTGATGTCTCGTCCAACTGTTAACATCCTTACAGTCCAAGGAGCCAAGACCTCCACTGTTGAGCTTCCAAAGGTATACGACACACCAATCCGCGCTGAACTTGTTCATCACATTTACACCAACCTTGCTAAGAATGCTATGCAACCACATGGCACTGATCCACTTGCTGGTGTTAAGGTTTCCGCTGTCAGCTGGGGTCCAGGTCGTGCTAAGGCTCGTGTTCCACGTATCAATGGTTCTGGTTCAAACAGGAATGGACAAGGTGCCTACGCTAACTTCTGCCGTGGTGGTCACCGTTTTGCCCCCCCAACAATCCAACGCAGGTGGTTCCGCCCAGTTCCAATCAAGCAAAGGAGATACGCCATCGCCTCCGCTATTGCTGCCACAGCTGTTGCTCCACTCGTTCAAGCTCGTGGTCACCTCATCGAGAAGGTTAACGAAATCCCAATCGTTGTTGAAGCTGCTATCGAAGAAATCAAGAGAACCCGTGATGCTGTCGCTCTCTTAAAGGCTGTTGGCGTTTACCAAGACGTACAACGTGTTATGGATAACAAGGTTCACCGTGCCTCCAAGGGCAAGTACCGCAGGTCCGCCTTCAAGACAAAGAAGGGACCACTTGTGATCTTCAACGAAGACAAGGGAATCGCTAAGGCTTTCCGCAACATCCCAGGAGTTGATACCATCTCCGTTCAAAACCTTTCCCTCGCCAAGCTTGCTCCAGGTGCTCAACTCGGCCGCCTTACCATCTGGTCTGAAGCCGCTTTCAAGAACCTTGATGCCATCTACGAGAACAAGAAGAACTTCACACTCCCACGTGCTATGCTCACCAACAAAGATATCGATCGTATCTACTACTCTGATGAAGTTCAAGAAGTTCTTCGTCCAAAGTTGGAAATTGTCCAAATTCCAAAGGGCCGTTGCTGCAAGACCCTTGGTTGCTGCTCCGAATGGTGCCAAGCTCTCAAGGAAGTTGCTCAACTCCGTGAAGCTCACGAGAACAAGAAGAAGGATCCAAAGGTTGTTAAGGCTCTCTTTGAAGAAGTTACTAAGGCTACCCCAGCTACTCCAGAGTCAATGGCCGTTCAAATCCTCGATCACGAGTTCTAAGCCAATAAAGGATGAATGATTATATGAAATATAGCATTTTAATCTAACAATATCAATTCTCATCAAGCAGTGAGAAATAGAAATCCGAACCACCAGGTTTGAAAAACACTCTCTGTTTTTCGCTTTGTTTCATTGTAAACTCTATTCCATTCTTTTGATAATGAGGCTGATTCAAGTAATGATCAATATCTTCATCGTGATCAATCTTATCTCTTAAAATACATGGTTGATATATTGGAGAAACATCCAAAAAATTTGACGCGAACTCTTTTTGCAACTTTTTTATACTACCGCTTATTGAATCATTAATTTGAAAAGTCATTTCATACAATGGCCTTCCATTGGAAATATGAAAAGCAACTTTTTCGTATAATAAACCAGTGTACTTCTCACTGAATGATCTATTGAGCAAGGTTAAATAAGGATAGGATTTGGATGCAATTATCGCAATTGCACTATTCCGCAATTCACAGTATAATTGTGATAAACACCCGCCATTGTGAATGTTTTTCGCTATTTCATGGATTTCAGTCCCAAAGATAGGCTTGTCTCTGAGACTTGACCCAATAAAAGCTTCATATAATGATTTAAATGGAATATACCTCGTTTTCTCAAGGTAAACTATCAATCTTCCACAAAAAGAGAACAAATTATAAAGAAATCCAATTATTGATGATGGAGAAATAAATCTCATTTCTTTCTTATTTGATTTATAGCAGGTATCAAAACAATTCAGAAACTGAGATGCATATGATGTGATTGGACAACCCTTGATAACAAACATGTTAGGCTGCTGCTCAAGATTTAATAGTATATTGGTACATAACAATAGATCAGAGAATGAAACATGGGGAATAAACATATTGGGGGCTTCGGAAATAGAAAATCTCATGAAAGGGCAATACTTAGGTTTTTCATCATCATGAAGTGCTAAAAGCTGATGCGAAAGCTTGTATCTTTTATGAGCTAAATCAAATGTATTTGTTCTTGGACTTAATCCTTTATGCATGGAATCTGCAAGTTGGAAAAGTGATTTTTCAAGCTTCAAAATCCCAATACCAATTTCATCAATTGTCATGCTGAGAATAAGCTGGGCTTCTGAAAAAACAGTATATAATATTTTTGCGTTGTCTCCATCATGAGAAATACCCTCGCTTCCAACTACAATAGCTCTTATAGTGTCGTTGCAATCAAAGTCAGTTATGCTAATACTTTGACTAAGAGGATGCCTTGATGGATCAGCCCGATATGAAACACCAATTTCTTTCCATGATTTGTATTTCCTATCGGTTCCTCTATTGGAATATAAAACATCGGAACTTTTGGGAACAGAAATCTTCAAATCATCAATGAGATACTGGTGGAGGAGAGTTTTTTCATCATCAAAACTCGGAGTTGGGCTTCTTTTTCGATTCGAAGATACTTCATTTATTGGATCACTAATATATACATCAACTTGTTCATGATTCACAAATGCGTGCATTCCTTTTGTTACAGCACAAACATAATTCATTGATTTCAAAATTGAATCAACAATAATATCAGATTCATTATTTTGATTAAATGCTAAAGATACTTTTTTCTCCAAATCATCCGTCATTTTCATTCTTTTCATCAAAGATGATGTTCTATAATTAACAGATCCAATCCCCTGGATAGAATCATTCATTTTTTCTTTAATTTCCCTTTTATCATCATTATAAAACGTATTGTTAGTAAATATATCACTCTTAACATTCGTATTATCATTAGTTGTGACATTATCTAAACTCTGCATATTTGTTATATAATGGAACGATAAGTATAGCCAAAGGTTTTGAAAAAAATTGAATTCGTTTTCTTTGAAAAGAGATTATGTTTGAAATAAACAGTAATTTAAATTCGTTTCCCCTTTAACTTTGTATTATTATAACCTGAAATGGCGGAAACTGATTTGATTAGATTTCTTATTGCGATTTCTTTAAACCCTAATAAGATTGCATTTTTCCTGAGGGTTTCAAGATTTGAATGGATCTCATCAATGGTTGTATACCAATAGTTTTGAAGCCGGATTGAAATTAGTGTTAAATCCATTGGTATTTGGGAAGCGACGAAAAGTGTTTGAATTTGATGTTTTTCTCTGAAGAGCAAAAAATTTGAATATTCCCTTTTTGATATTACTTTTTTTGTGAAGAAATCTGATAGCTTGTCTTGTGTTTCAATCATGTATGGTGTGTTTCTGTTTTGCTCATAATGAATAATCTCCCATGGGCTTACTTTAAGCATTTCGCCTCCATCAATGAACCCAACTGTGTAACACTCAAATGGGTTTTCATCCATTGATTTTCGGATCTTTTCTATTACAGCAGAGAACACTTTAATTCCATTATTCTCCATATATGGTATTTCAACTTGACTATTAATGCTCAAATTTTTAGAGTTTTTCATAGATTCTTCATATTTCCATATCGGAACAATAAATGTTGGTGAATCAGGAAGCCGAAAAACAATCCTGGACTCCATTCCATCGAGATCATGAAAGGCAACTTTCAAAATCAAATGTGATAATGCAAACTCAATATCAATAATTTTTCCAAAAGATTTTAATGGCATATTTGAACATAACTCATATGGAGGGATAAATCCCCCAATTGAGCATTGTGCATGCAAATGTTTATGGCCCTTCCAAAAATATACAATTTCTTCTCCAACTTGTGGAATATATGTATGAAATTCATAGGAACACATAAAAACCCAATCTGGCATTTCATTTGGCAATGATAAATAATCATCTTCACTTGTCGAGACTGTATTGGATTCGCTGTATTCTTCATGCTCAAGCTGTTCAACTGAACCGGGCGGTGTGAATTCCTTGTATATAGTTTCGTACTGATTTCTTGTAAGGGGTAAACTCTTCCCTTCAATTATTGTTGGATTTGTGTACTCTCCACTTTCATCATAAGATATTAGTTCAAGTGAAGAATCCTTTTCAGTAATATCTCTATCATCAATATTCAATAAAAATATTCCCATGGTTTGATTCATTTTGCGAAAATGCTCACATGAATATTGTTCATCAGTGGCATCAATACATTTATCTTTTTTCTTTAAATCAATATCAGAAATCTTTAAAATTTTTGGTTGGGGTTCAACAATACTCCCATTTTGATCTAAAACAACTGATGAATCACTATTGTTGGATTCTATTTCACGTGCAAAAAACTCTTGCGTGTTAATAAATGGTTTAGTTGTTCTTGATAGATATGTGAAACCACCATTTATATCAGAAACAATAACATTTTGTCCATCATTAGTCCATACTACATTTTGAATACTGAAACTATGCTGAATATCGATATCAATAATTGGAACACCATAATCAATATTCCAAATCCTTACAATATTATTAGATCCAGATATCAGTACTATCCTTGGATCATTTGGATTGGCTACTAATGTTGTTGGATGATTAATATATTGATTATTGATCAAAGAATGTATTACCTCCCTGGAAAAATGATCCCACACACATAGCGATCTGTTTGATAATGACACAATCCGAGTTTCGTCACAGTTAAATATTGCATATCTCGTTTTTGATCTACTACTATATGGAATTGATTCTGATAGATCAAATTGCTGTGAAAACAATTCGTTTTTGGATTTCACTAATACAATAGATTTTTCATTTGATGAAAAGCAAATAAAAGTACCATAATCTAATTTTGAAGGAATGAAAGTGACAGTAGAGCTAAAATTTGAAGGTAATCGTCGGAAAATCCCCTTAATAATATCAATCACATAAAGAAAACCTGATTCAAATGAACATACAAGTAAAGAATCCCTTTCAGTAAAAGCAAAGGATCTAATCTTATAAGTTCCTGAAGGATTGATAGATAGTAATTGATAGGTGTGGCATCCAAGACCATTATTATTAAAACTCCATAAACAGAGATGTCCATTTTCAGATATAACTCCAATGTATGAACCAAGATTCGAAACTTTCATGCTTAATATGGGGCCATCAGAGTAAATTCTTTTTACGAAAATACCCGTTCTCAGAGAAAAGAGGCAAACAGTCCCATCAATAGAACTTGATAACAAAAAACTATTTGTTGGATGAATTTGAACAGAGGAAATAGCTTTGTTATGAGCTGTATATGAAAGCATAAGTGATAATCCAGGAAATTTCCAAATTTTCACCAATGAATCATCTGATCCAGTAATCAGAATCTGATTAGTGGCATCGACTTCCATTTTTGTGACTGATTCGAAGTGTCCGACTGTCCTTTTGGATGGTTTCAGCATATATTTAGTAAATTTATAAGAAAATAACCTATTAACCATGAATAAATCATTAATTTTAGAGTTAGATTCAGTATTGTTTTGAGATATTTGTGATTTTTTCAATATTTTAGGACAAATACTCCTAAATATATTAATGATATGATTATGGTCAATATCAGGATACAAATTAGTTTCCAAATAATCATATCTATGGAAACCTCCAAAAATTGAAACAGGAAACAAGTTTTTCCTTTGGCAATCATCTATAAAAGCGTTTCCTATTTCAGGAAACGCTTTTTTAAGATATTTTGCTAGCAAAAAATGGAAAACAGGATCATTTTCTTTCATTTCAAATTTGATAAAAATGATAATGTTTCGAATACTCTCCTGATTAATCTCAAAGAACTTTTAGTCATTGCGAATTCATTGTTAGTAACAAATTGTTAATTTGTTTTGAAGAATTGATGGAATTAAATTATGACTCAAAGTTATCCATTTTAATATTTTTCATTCAAATAAAAGAGAATCATTTGAAGGGTTTCGAGATCTGATTCATAATCGAATCAGTTATCCAAGTGTTGAAAAAACAGGTGATGTTTATGATATTTGCTATTCTCTTTGTCAATTTCTTAATGATAATTCATCTAACCCAGTTCTCTCCATCATGGTTTAAAACCAAGACAAAATGATGATAACATTCTACAAATAGTGTGTTCTTTTTGACTGTATTGAAAAAACAGAGGGTAATTGCATTGGGTTCTTTTTTTATGAACATGATGTCATCAGGAAATGTTCTTGTGGCCCAACATATTTTTAATATTACGAATACAAACATTGGCCTTAGAAAACACGATTCTTACTGGAAAGAATAACCCATTTTTCAATATTATGGGAAGTATTAAATTTTCAATCTAGTCACTTTACTAAATTTACAGCCATTCAAATATGGAAACAATTTTTTTAAAAAGATTCCAATTAGTAGCAAATAATTAGAATAATAGCACTTTATTATAAGATTTATATTCGTATAATTCCATATATTCTCTTTGCTCAATGTGTTCATTCTGATAAAGAATTGCATATTTTATCAAGTATATAGAATTAATCGAGGAAGGTTCGAAAAATATAGATCAATTGCTCGAAAAAGTCCATAATTCCATAACTATTTCCATTTCTTGGAATAATTAAACAAATTATGATCTCTTTTCTAATCCTTGAACTATTTGGGTACGTTTTTGCCAATTATGTCCGTTAAATATAACCAAGTATATAATTCAAAATCAAAGAAACCCAGGTAATCACACTTCAAGTTCCAAGAGATTAACTTGTGTTTGATTAGAATACCCCTCACAATCAGCCTTGTTGGGGAAATTACAATTACCAAGGGACTTGAAGACACCATCTCAGGCTATATTATGACGGTTCCATCGGATCGAAAACAAGACACTGAAAACTTGACACATATAGCCCTTTATAGAAGGAATCTTTTACATAATGTTTTTATTGTTTTCTTTGGCAAAAGTAAAACTGTAGCTTTCGTGGCTGGGCTAAAAGTGAAAAAGTACCACACACAAAGTCATTATTATGTTCCTTTCCCATTCATCAGCTAAGCCGAATAATGAAAAAGTAATTCTTTGTCTAATGCTTAGCTTATATCTATTAGAAATAGTTGAGAAAAAGCAGCTAATATCATCAAAAAATGATCTATTGTTTTTCAATGGTCTTTTTTATGTTTGCAAATCAACACATTGTGCCTCTTCCAAAAATCATGTTTTAGAATTATTCATTTTACATGTTGTCTTTTTGAATTCATTAGATTTTTTTAAGTATTTGAGCAAATTGGTCTATTTCATATCAAATGGAATCCAATTCAATCAATTTTTTTCGATTACAAAAGAATTATCATATTTGTCGAATTCTCTCGCTATATTCTCCAAAAAAGAACTCAAAACTACAAAAAAAATAACAACTATTTCGATCATTATTATTGGATTAAATTTATTATTAATTATTAATATAAAGAATTTTGAAAAAAATGATGTGACAAAACAATACATAGATGTTATAAAAACTATTGCCAAGTTTTTGGAAAAAGCCATCAATCCCTCGATTGGGCCTCTAATGTCATTCAGGTTGAATGATAATGATATTATTTGGAATGTTGGTTTGGGGTGTGAAAGTGAAAGCATAAATCAAGGAAGGTCTTATGTCAATAACAATTTTGATATATCAAATTGTTTCTTCTCAAGAAATTCTGTATACAATGGAGATGGAGGTGTAATATTTGTAGAAATTGATTCTTACTCAATGAATATCAATTACTCAATGTTCTATAACTGCGTTTGTTCTTCCTGGGGAGGAGCAATATACTTCTACTCTACTAATTCAAACATCAGAATGATATGTGCTAATAGTTGCACTGCTTCTGGATTTCAGTTTGCTTTGCTTCAAGCATCTCAGCTGAATCAAGTGGAGTATCTATCAGTATCAAGTTGCTCTCATACTACATCCGATGTTTATTCTACATACTTATGCACAGGTAATCAGAGAGTTGACAACACAAACAGTTCTATGAACAATGCTAAAGAGGGTTCTGGTATTGATATCTCTTCTCCGTCCTCGTTCTCAAGCTCACACTGCGCTTTCTCAAACAACAAGGTTTCTGATGGCATTTGCATAGGCTTCTATTCTGGCCAAGTAACAATATCAATGTCATATGCTATCATTGTTCATAACAACAGCCCGTCTCAATATGGAGTTGTATATGTCGAAGGAGAAGGATCTATAAATATGATGTATTGCATATACCAAAATAATCAAGACTATCTATTCTGTGTATCTTCAGGTTCTCTTGAAGTGTCTCATTCTTTCATATATCACTCTGCATCATTATCTACTTCAACAGAAGTATCAACATCAAATAATAATTCATTCACTTATAGAATCACTTATCAATTACAATTCTTCAATTCTCTTCATTGTAATACTGATATACCTCTCATAGAAACAACACCCCTAATCACATTAGAGAAATCTCCAATAAGATCATTGGAAGAAACAATCAGAAAAACAAATGAAGAAACATTGAGAATGACTCATGAGAATACAATCGATCAAACAATAAAAGAAACTCCAATTAACTCTCCTGAAATAACTCCTGCTTACACACTAAATAGATCTCCGTTTAGCACTCCTGAAGAAACTCCAATGAACACTATAAATGAATCTCCAGTTCGCACTCCAGAAGAAACTCCAATGAACACTATAAATGAATCTCCAGTTAGCACTCCTGAAGAAACTCCAATGAACACTATAAATGAATCTCCAGTTAGCACTCCTGAAGAATCTCCAATGAACACTATAAATGAATCTCCAAATAGATCTAATGATGATTCAAACGAAAACAAATCGAATTCAATACTCTTGTATACAACAGGTGGTGTGTTAATGATAATTGTAGTGGTGGTATATTACATATTTGGAAGTCGAAGGAATCGAAATCAGAATGATCATTCATCATCATCATCATCAATAGAAATGGAGGAGAAAAACCAGATAGAAGAGAATAGCAAGAAAGATAAGTGTAATGGTAATGATGATGAAAATGATGGTAAGAACGATCATCATAATTATTGTCTCTAGTCCATCTCTCTTCTGATCATAATAAAAGAAGATATTCTATTTTCATTGTGGCTGAATGATAATGATAATATTTAGGATGTTGGATTGGAAATTGTACTCTTTATGTTGTCTTTTCGAACAATCTTCGATTTGGAGATATCAATGTGTTGAGAATCCCTTGAATTAATTTCTCTTTTGTTAAAGGCAAAAAATGAGATTATTGTGGCATTTTATAGTTGATGCCTGAAGTTGTTTTTCAGTATCAAAACCAAACAAAACTAGTTGAAAAGGATGTTTTGTTGTGTTTAAAGAGATATGTTAATGATTATTTTACAAAAGATCGAATTATTTTGAGTGATTCATGTGATTTTAGAGTTTTTTGTCATTTCATTGATTTTCTTGTATCAGGACGTATTCCTAGTGATAGAAATGATCAGATTGGAGTAATTAATATGTTGAGAGAATGGGAATCACATTTTGGAATTCTTGAGTGTTTTTGTTCTCGTCTTTGTTGCCAAGAGAAAGATGGAATTGTTGTTTATAATGGAGACAAATATGAGGTGAATATTGGATGTTTGTTGTTTCATAGTGAAGTTTTTCGGG
>JGI24731J21663_1001380_pt1 | contig 18810 bp, 18 predicted proteins | sample EPASupsiteHSE605_FD_21663 | JGI IMG/M metagenome (IMG submission 21663) | reverse complement strand
ATTATGTTCAAACATGATCTTGTTTCATTCTTTATTGCTATTGCAGTAGGAGCAATCACAGTTTATGAAGATCCAATCTATGGTATTCTTTTTGGTACTGCCCTTTCTTTGATTTTGTTCATGAACAAACTTTCTGATGGTCAATATGACATCCAAATCACAAGAGGACCGCAACAAGATTTCCAAAGGGTTCCTGCAGAGGATGAACTCTCAATGTATGATGACGATAGAACGATTATCTACACAATTAAGGGTCAACTTGCATATATTAATGCATTGTCACATGTTACAAGATTTGAGAAAGAAATTGGAAAGAATAGAAACATTGTTCTCCGCCTTCGTGAACTATATGCAATTGATTTAGATGGTATTGAAGCATTTGATGAAATCATTTTTACCTGTAAGAAGAATGGAAATACTGTTTCGTTGTGTGGAGCTAGTTCAAGTATTGTTGAAAAGCTTCGTTGCAGTCAGTCCTTTAATGAATTGATGACAGAAGGTCGGGTTTTTGAAAAGACTTCTGAAGCTCTAAGATCATTTAGCAATGGTCCAAACGAACTATAAATAGATATATGATTGTTTAAATTCTCATTTTACTCATTTAAATCAATGGCATAAATACTAAATACAAGAGGAATCCCTTAGATAAAACATGGTTATACTGCTTTCTGTAAAAACTATTTGGATTCACATTACATTCAACTTGATTCATGTCAGGATAAGTATTAATGCTGGTGGATGTTACAGAATTTGAATAGCCTACTTTTGTCACAGTATATGTTCCGGAGATCCAGCACTTATTAAGTACCATTGTACCCTTAGAATTATAAAATTGATACTTCTCATACGATTGACTTTGAGATATAGCAAATCGATTGTTAAGAAAAATGCATGACTCAATACTAGAATCTTGTGAATATGCACTATCTTGATACAAAAGTCCAAATCTTTGATAGTTCGATACAAAAGAAGAAAATGAAACCTTAAAAATACCCCCACAAAACCTAAGACCAGTATAATCAGTGCATGAGTTATTATACATATTCCAAAAACGAAAATCACTTGTTTGTGATAACATTAACACACCTAATGAATATGAGATTACATTATTTCTGGTAGAATTAAGATCAGTACCTTTCTGAAATCCCATTATGATCATTATTGGAGATGCACCATTGGAATTATCTGAACAGGATATATACGAAGACAAATGAAACTCGTTTATTCCGTTATTTCCAACGCTACAATAACAGAAATCGCCATTCTTAGAGCTTCCTCCATTAGTTCGACACCATTCACCACAAACAGAGTAAAAAACTGCACTACCGCTTGATGATTGGAAATAAACACCTCCTCCGTCATATCCATTCGATGAAATATTTCTAAAGACGCTTTTTTCAATCAAGAGATAGCAAGAGGCGACATTATCACAACAAATACTTCCGCCTTTCCCTAAATAACTGATACACAAAAAATAACAATCAAAAACATAATAATCACCACTGCCCAGCCCTATTCTATTCTGATGCCCTTGAAATAACGCAGGATCGCCGTTATTCGGGTAGAATTGGCTAAAAGATGAGAGGAGTAAAAACACCATAAAAATTTGATTTTCAACTTTCTAAGTTGTAACTACATTGTTATCATATTATTGAGTAAGATTTGCTTTTATTTGAATTAACAATCAAAGAGAAGAGAGTAAGGATGGAGTAATCAGATTTGTTTGTAATAATTTATGAGAACTTATTCAATGCTAAATTGTACTGATGAAGGAACCCCCTGAGAGTTTTCAAAACAATATCCTTATGTAATGGCTTGAGTTAAATGCGCATGAAGAAACAAACAAAAAATTGAGTTAAGTATTTTTTGTTTTTTTTTTTCAAAGAGAATTATTCCGCCACTCTATTAATGACCTCAAAGAACCCTTCTCAAGCATTTTTTGCATTGAAAAGCAAACCAGATACTGTTATAATGGTTTCTTTATCAGAAACGATTGAAAAGATATACAATCAATTGGATCCAGGAACAGAACATAAAAAATTTATTGTTAATTACCCAGACGAGCAACAAGTTATATTAAATGAAGGAGAGATGCTTCCAAAGTCTCCAGAACTATTCATGGTTTATAGAATTGAACCCTATAAACCAATTGTTTATTTTTATTTGCATAATAACCCAAGCGAAATCAAGGTTCTTCCGGAAAAAACTACAATTAATCAATTTGTCCAATCATTTAACCATAAAGAAAATTATTATGGGTGTTTCTATATCAGTTCTCCTAACAATAAATCATATTTATGCCAGGGCTCTTATATTCCTGTGGGTCATGATCACTGTTCTGTGAATAAAATCCATCATATTCCTTACCAAGAACTAATGGAATTTATCCCAGGATTTCAGCGTGAAAAAGCTGATGCATTGAGGCCATTCTATGATAACAGATTTTCCCTTGATCAACCTTGCATTTCCAAGTTCATCAATGGCTATTCATCTGGTCCATTAACTAGTCGTATCATAGTAGCAATGGATGGTTATTTCAAAATAAGATCATAATAAACCAATAATTGGTATATACATAGATATATTGGATATGTGTCATATCAAAACATACATTGGTAAAATTTGTTTAGTAATCATCTCCCCTACTTAAGACCTCCTTGTGGGTAGGTAAAAGCAAGAATGTATGTTCTGTCTGAGCTACCCATGAACTTTTGATATCTGATAGCGCAGGGTAATCTCTAACAGCATGAATTTCACATAATTGTCTCAACGAAATTTGGTACTTTTTCTCACCTATCCTATCAAGAAATCTTTGAGTAAATGCCAATGTAGAAAAGTTTTCTTGAAGAGTCTTTAAAAGCTTTCGTTGCCCAGGAGTTCTAGGAGTTGGTGGATCTGGGGTTACCATAAAGTGGCTAATATTGTCACCATCATTGTTAACTCTCCCTCTGCCTGTGGATCCGAATGTTTCTAAAGCATATAACTCACCCTCTTCCATTCTCTCTTTGCTTCCTCCTCTGCAAATTGGTATGCTCTTACCTGCATGTATTGTGTATGGTTTCATAAGGTGACCACTAAGATTACTAATTGGTTTGATATCATAATGCTTGCCATCTATATCGACGGAGTATGAATCAAATACTTCATGGATTGCATTACCAATTTCATCAAGCCTGGCATCTATCCCAGACATTTTAACACCTGTGTTGGTGGCTTCTCTTGAAGCTTCTATTAATTTGTCGAATTTTGGATCAAAACAGACTGTGAATGCAGAATCAATGATAGATCCATTAATATTAACACCAAAATCGATCTTCATAACATCATTTGGCTGGAGAACACGTTTGTCATGAGCTAGTGGTGTATAGTGGGCTGCACAGTTATTTAAAGAGCAACCACAAGGGAATGCAAGACCGCGAACAATGGGCTCGTATCCTGTCAACACTCTCACAGCTTCTTCAATTTGGGAACACATATCATATAACACAACTCCAGGACGAACAATATTAGCCATAGCCCATTGCCTCACTTTTCTATGAACCTCAGCTGCTTCTCTAAGATCAGGAAGGACTGTTTGAGAATATTGAATCCTTTCAGTTTCAATACATTCTTTTGAGGTTGATCTATAACCATTATGCTCATTATATTCGCATAATTCATTAGGGGCAAACTTTCTATCAGGAACAACATCAATTGGCCTTGGGGGTAAATCAGGAAGAGGAATTCCATTATCCTTTTTCTCATCTTCTACTTCAATCTTGGATTCGGCATTGGATTTTTTAGCATTAACTGCCGCCATGAGAAATTCCATTTGATCTTCATCATCTTCGGCAACTTTGGGCGCTGATTTTTTGGTTTTTGAACTCATGTTCAAGATTAAAATGAGATAAGATAAACTATTCAAAAACATTGTATACATTACAAAAACCGATTGTTCATGTCACTTTTATTGTCTTGCTGAATCAATAACCTCTTTAACCTGGGGATCCCTGAATACCCTCTTATCGAGATTAGCGACAAAATCTTTGTAATCCGGGGACATATTTGACATACAGCTAAGTATTGTAGCAACAGTTTTTGATGAGTAATCCTTATGCTCACTGTTCATGAGATTCTTTAATCCTGTTTCCATGATGCTGGATTTTTGATTGAAGTCGCTTTGAGAAATTTCTCCATTCATGAAACCTCTCTCCATTCTTGAATGGTCCTCATTATGGGTTGAATTGAACATATTATCTGTTGAACATGCAAATGAAAGGAGCTGCTCTTTGACAATTGCATCATCTGTCTGATTATAAACATCAGCAAGGACTTCATTTGGAATGCGGTGGCACCTTTGCTGGTCATCATATGTCGCATCACCTTTTTTGTTTGCTGATCTGCATTTGGTATCAGATAATTGGCGAAATTGTTTGCTTGAATCAACTTTCTCCGGAACTTGACTCTTAATGGCTCTATAATACTCGCACCTCTTATCAATTTCTCCGCTTTTCGTATATATTTTGTTCAAACTCTCAATATCCTTTGAGGAGCTCGTATTTCCAGTATTTTCTGGCTTTTTACAATTATTACTAGATATCGGTGCTACAGGTTTGGGTGGCTCAAAAATTGGAGAAGGCTCAAAGTGTTTAGCATTTGGATGGCTTCCAAAATAGCTTGATGTATCACTACAGCCAGAATTCATAGCTTTTGCATACTGGCATCTACCATCAATATTTCCACTCTTAGTATATATAACATTATATCCACCGATTGAAGAACGCTTAGACATTAATGACTAAAATCTTAAAATTTTTGGGTTTATTTGGTTAATTTAGACAATATAATATCACCATGTTCTTCCCAGGAAGACTTGTTGACAACATACCTAGGAAATACATGAGATGATCCTAGTATTGATCCGCCTACCCACACGGCAAAATTAGCTTGGTCGATTTCGCTCATTGGATAATTCACACACTTTTCAAACATATTTGTTGAATTGAGTGTTAATTCTTCTTGAAGTTTTGCCTGGAAACCAGATAATTGAGAGAATCCTCCACATGTTACAATGTTCCTCCACAGGCTCTTTTTGAAAGAATCGGGTGCTTGTCCTATTGATTTTTCAACAAGCGCAGGTAGTGACACTATTTGATCACCTCCTTCTTTGGTAATCCATAATATCTCTGATAAAAACTTCATTTCTTTGGATAGATCAACAATTCTGGTATCTAGATATGCTATATGCTCACTTTGTTCGGAATCTTGGTTTTTTGAGTAATAATAGCATGCTTGAAGAATCATATCAGATGCTACTTGATTCTGAACAATAGATGATTGAATTTTGGAATAGTGTTTTCCCTCTGGAATAAGTTTAAGTCCAATTTCGTGCAAATTACCTGTAAGAATCTCGGATAACACAGAGCCCCCACCAATATGAATTGTTATTGCTGAATAAACTGGTTTTCCTTCAACAACAGGAACAATACGAAGACAAGACCATCCAAAATCGATAACAGTTGCTGTTTCAAAGCAATGAGCATATGATGCAAGAGTTGAATCGGAGCTGAACGATATCCCAGAATACCCGTATGTTTCAATAGCTTGTTCGGTTATCATCCTTCGATATCTATCACCATAATTGCTATTCATCACTTTATGAGCAGGTTGGGTGAACAAAGCAGTCATTTCAGAAGGTTCATAAAGAAATTGATTTTGAGAATACTCAAAAAGCCTTTTTAGGTACTCCCCTTCGTTTATATCATAATTTTGGTCATAAAATGAATGAATCTGATCGTTGGGTCTCTTAAGAAGCTCTGAACTTCCAAATCGGAAATTTGAGTCGTCTTGAAGATAATATGACGGTATGTTAATTTCAGGATAAGCATCGCCTGCAAATCCAATGCGTGTCATGCAGCTTCCAATATCATAAACTATTGTTTTGTTGATGTTGGGCTCCAAATTCATCTTTAATAAAAACTTGGATAATGTGAGAAAAAGAAGAAATCAATCCCCATTTCATATTAATTAGCGAAAAATGGTTTTTTAAAAATAAACTTTCCAAATGATCTAATGAAAGTGGAGAATAATTACTCCAATTTTGTCTATAAAACATATATATAATAGCACAAAGTATCTATTTTGAGATGGTGATAACAATAGGATTGTAGATTTATCATTTTAAATCCGAATAAAATATTAGCTTTTATATCATGATTCGAAGTTCCATGACCAAAATCTAACGAGTCCAATCTATAACTCAGTACTATTAGAATATTGTATTATGCAATATAGTTACCCGAGAACGGTTTTCCTCGAGTATTTGGAATATATACCCAAAAGGAACTTAAAATATAGTCCTAATACTTCTTGAGTCACAAATATGAAAACAAATTATTATGACTCATAATATCTCCATTATAACACACATAGAAACTCACAATCTTTTTGGTCATATTTGTGTTCAAACAACAATATACCTCGAACCCTACTGGATATTTCAGTTTTTCCGTTTTATGCTGAAAACTGACTAACTTTATTAAATGGCAAATATTTTTGGTACCTTTTCATTTTCCACTTTTTTAGCCAAGTAAATATAAGAAAAGAAATAATATAATCTATTCAAAAAGTTCATTAAAACAAACAAATTTTACGCCGTTACCCAATTCATTAAATTTCATTTCTATCAATGAATAAAATCAGTCACTCTCTCGATAGATCATTCATCATTTTTGTCTGTATTCCATCAGAGTGCATCAAAAAAGTTAAAGTTTTTAGTAAGATGCGTGTTTGTCAACTGAATTCGTTGTTTCCAAGCCCTAATAAGTCCTATTTTTATAAAGGGATTATATTGGATGAAAACAATACCCTTTCTTTCTATAATATCCATTCAGAGAGTAATATATTTGCCATACCAAAAAATGAGTCCCATAGTTTGGTTGATTTATCCAGATTTAGAAATTTGCATCATAATTATGATGATTTAAGCGAAAGTATTAGGTATGCAATGATCGATGAAACAAAAGTGGAGTCTGCAAGGCTTCGAGATCTTCAGCTAACTAGAATTGAAGGGAAAACGCGACAGTTTGTGAAGATTTGCAAATCTTGTCTTGAAGGCATTGAGCAACATCAAAAATTAGAGAAACCACAATCTTTAATAACAAATTTTGGGAGCCTTTCAGCACCTTCAAAAGAACCATTACCTGCTTTCTGGACAGTACAACCACCAAAGACCTTCAAAGTAGACTTCAATATGTCTCCATCACTTGCCAGTGAAGAAAAAATAGAGAATGATAATGAGCTTATTCCAAAGAAGATATAACAGTGTTCTTAATCATGTAATAAATTTTATTTTTTGTCTAATTTCCACTATTTCCGAAAGTTTTGTGGTGATTGAATGATTTATATCACCAAATAACGTTAATTCAATGCCCCATTTTTCATTTATTTGGAAATTTTAAACTGATCATTCAAAATTTCGTGGCATTCATTCAATCATCTTTTTGAATATAAGATTAAAATTTACCAACAAAAAACAAATGTGACAATTAAATATTTCATTGGACAAATATTTTCCATGAAGATTAAAATAGATTTCTAAATCTTCCGGTTAATATCAAAGAAAAATTCATTAAGAACACTCTAATATCACTATCATGGTATCAATGAAGTGATTCAACAAACAATGATGAATTTGGCATATGTTAGATTTGACTTTAAAGATGAGACGAAAAAGGCCCTTTGTGAGATGAACAAAACCAAACTGAGTTGTGTTCTGATTTGAATATCATTGTCGAATGAAATGACACGAAAGAGCATTGAATCAGGACATGGAAGGTTATTTATTCTGGGCCTTGACGAAAATATTGAGATTACTCAATTACATGAAGCTTTTTCGACCTTTGGTTCAGTTTTCCATTGATCATGTAGAATGGTAATATGAGGAGCAACGGATACTAATCTAGAAGATGAAGAAAAGGCTAAAAGAGTTCTTTAAAATGAATCAATTAATAATAAAAAATATTAAATAAGAATCACTTTTCAACTTAATTGAAAATCCTAAGACAATTATTCACAAATCATTGCCCATGGATTTGACCCCCACCAAGATAACTAATGAAGAATATTATGACCCTGTTTTCGAAGAATTTGGTAAGATAACAAGTATTAAAACTAAAACAATGGAAAATCCAGTTATACTTTGAAAATTTGAAGATCATGGTTAAGTGAAATGGGTAGTTAAGACATCAAGAAGAAAAAAAGATGGAAAATATATATATAGTCATGTGGTAGAATGATGTCAAGGGTTGAAAGTTAACAAATTCTTCAAAGAGAAGCATCTAGAGTGATTTCAGTAGCCTATGAAAGTCTTGTTACTTTGATGTGTCGGTAAAAGATGAACATCTCAAAGATATCTCCTCTCAATTTGATGAACTTGAGAGATCCAATATTATACTAGGAAACCAATAATTCCAAAGAAAAAGGATATGATTGCTTCACAACGAAAGATTCAGCAGAGAATGGCTATACTTGACACATGATTTACCCAAATTCCATGGAAACTTCTCAATGTCTCCACTATTCAATAGGAGTTTGATACCTTTCACAATCCAAAATCCATGAGAGGTGGTCATGTCTGTTCCGAAGTATTTCATAGATAGTAAATGAGAATTTTTTCTTGATGATAAAATATGGTAGAACACATATTTAGGAGAAGTCTCTCCAAAAAATTATGAAGCCTATCAATGAACAATATTAGTTGTACAAATAAATGAAAAATTAGATGAAACAATATTTAATATCATCAAATTCTTTGGTTTTTTTTAAACAATTCACTAATCACATCAAATCCAGAAAAAACATGTTTGATTGGGAAGTATTCGATAATATTAACACATTGTGGTGTTTATCAATGTATATATCGGATATATTTGTAATAGCCTCATTAACTAAAACACAAATTCTCTCGATAGATTAAGAGGACCAAACTTTGCCTCTTGTGATCGATAATACTATAATGGAAGTAAAGATTCAAAAATAATTCTTTTTGAAAACAAATATTTGTATTCAAGTCAACTAATCCAATCAAATAGATGAGTCCTATGAGCAGATTATTTAAACTAATTAAAAATTACCCAAATATGATATTATTTAACAACATGAAATGATATTGAGCTACGCTTGGGCGCTCGAATATTTGAATGTTCTGAACTCCGAGTATGCCTAGCATTTTTTACCCAAGCTATTATTAGGCATACAATAAAATGATAATCATTTTTTCCCATCAGCTTCTTGAATATTTAATATTCATAACCCCAAATGAAGGAAACATTTTGATAATGTGAAAAAAATTGGAATATCCTAAAATTAGAATGTCCGGATTTTTTCAAATTTCTCTGAGGATTTATTTGTAATTTACAATGAATATTAGAGATTGGTGGATTGTTTGTTTTTCAATTCAATTCTATGGTTTGAAAAGTGTCAATTTTTCGCCACATAAACATTAAAAAGATCAGAAAAATTTCAAAGGAAAGTTTAAATAGAATTCTCTTTTTTGTGAAACTATAATCTTCACAATAATGGCGAAAAAACGATTATTCTTTTTTTTGTTTAAATGGCAGAATAATGGTGGCAAAAAAACGATTTTTTTGAAATAAATCAATAGCATTCAACAAATCACCACATATTGAATAGTATATCATGATTTCAATTCACATCCCCTAATGAGTGATCTTGAATCAAGATTAAATCAAAAGAAACCCAAATTCCCAAAGAAACATTTTACTAATGATGAAGATTCTCTTTTGAGGCTTTTATTTTGTGTTTATTATGGAGACTGGAGACAAATCTCAATGAAAATGGAAGGGAGGAGTCCAAGACAGTGTCGTGATAGATATGTTAATTATTTAGATCCTTGTGTAAAGAACAATCCATGGTCTGAAGTTGAAGATAATAATCTTATTAAATTATTAAGAATGTATGGGAAAAAATGGTCCTTAATAGCTAGACATTTTCCAGGGAGAACAGATAACAATGTTAAGAATCGATTTTATAAACATATTAAAAAATCCATGAATCCAATTCTCCAAGATGTTTCCACGAGTATTATCGAATTTCATGAAGATTTGGATTTTGTTAATCAATGCTCCATGGATTACATATGTTATTAATACCAATAATAAGTAAACAAATCTTTTAATAACTGAAATCATTTTCATCATCAAAATGGATCAGTTCGTCATTATTTTGTGGATTTTTTTCTTCAAACAGTTGGTTATTGGATCTCATTCGAGGTTTAATATGCTTATACCATCGATTTTTGATATTGCTATCAGTTCTTCCTGGAAAATACTCAGCTATTTTTGTCCAATGCTGCCCAATTCGCTCTTTAAGGTCAATCAGTCTCAAATCATCTTCTTTAGACCATGGGCTTTTAATTATTTTTGGATCTAAATAATTTATGTACCTATCTCTACATTGTCGAGGTGTCCTTCCAGGGAGCTCTTTGGAGATTTTTTTCCATTCATATCCATATAAGAAAAACAATAGTCTAAGGCACTGATCTTCTTGTGGGCTGAAGAATACCCTTTTCCGAGGTGACACAACCAAGTAACTTTCCATTTAAAATGATACTTATCAAATAATGGTCATCAATTGAATGATTATATGTTATCAAAATTTAGATCCTAATTGAATTATTGATAGACCAAGTTATTATTTGAAAGAAAAGTTTCATAATTCTTAGATTTCAATCAGCCAAAATAAAGAGGTTATGTCATGAAAAGCTACGTTTTCAATGTAACCATTATTTTTCATTCAGAATTGTCAATATTTCATAGATCTGATCTCCAATATAATATGAAAACCATAAGGGTTATCTAATCGCTATAGAAATAGTTCGCTTTTGCAATTGTTGTAGTCAAATCTATAGAATCCATTTCCATATTGAATAATAGCATGCCCGATTTTTAGATTATTCAAATGGTAATAGTTACACTTACTAGTATATAAAAAAATTACCATATTTTGATATTTAAGCCTTGAGATAACCCAATATGGTGTTGTAATTAAAGCGACCTTCTTGCTCAAATGCACGTGAGATTGTGATGACAGCATGCTTGGAAATCTTTGGTACAAAGCCGTTAAGGATGTTCTTTGCTTCTTCCAAGTCAACCAAACCTGTCTTGCGAGGATCTTTAGATTCGAAAAGCTGGCGGATGGGCTTAGATTCAGTTTGAGCAACTCCTTTAAGCTGTTCAATTACTGATGTGATATCCGCTTCAGGGAACTCGTCAGCGCGAGCTTCCATAAGGCAAAATGTGTGTGGTGCAGCATCAATGAGCTCGAAAACTCTGCCAGAAACGTGGACTTGAGCACCAACGAAGAATGCACCGGGCTCGAAAAATTGCTTAGTAAGGGGGTTCCGAATGCGTGTCCTTTGGAGGAATTTGCCAGCCCTGAATCCAGAATTGGGAACTGCAATTTCAAAAATTGCCAATGTCTTGTCAGAAAGATAAAATGAAACCATGAACTGGCGGCGGCGGTCTTCTGGATAATCAGATATTAACTTGGCCTTAAAGTTCAATACTTGGGTATTCTCGTCGTCCATCATTTTGCTATTAACGGATAATGACACTTTTGTCTAACCATTTTGAAAGGATTGAAATGTTTATGAGATAAACAAAAAATGAGGTGAACTGATATTTAACCATCCAGGTTTATTCACACCTAATGCCTTGATGACCTTGATCTTGAGTGATGTCTGTGCCTTGATTTTGATGACTCAATGGTTGATGGGGAGTCTGATGATGAGTAGCTTGAGTCTGAGCTTTCATGGTGCCTATGCCTTCTTGAGTGTGAGGATTTTCTCTTCTCGGAAGATTTTGAATCACGGCGCTCCTCTTTGGATTTTCTTGGAGGGGACTCGTATCTGTTTCTGCTGGGTTCTCTTTCTTTTCTAATAAATCTGTCATCTGCAACCTTGGTTACGGTTTCTTTCAACGGCTCGCTTTTCACAACAATTTGGGGCTTGTTTCGGGAAGGATTAAAAACATATGTACTATTTGGTTGAACATAGTCTGCGGATTCCGGCATAAGTCCAAATTCATCGTCAATCAAGGTAATAACTTTGGCAATTAACACTTCATCATCTATAGATTGTCCATTAATGCATTTTTGCAAAGATTCAGCAGGAAAATCAGATACACATGTGATATAAATTACTTTATACCCATTTGAACCCATTTCAAGATCAAAAACCAACGAATTAGGATCAATGACCGTCTGTACGCATTTTCTAATAAATCTAATAACGTTATCTGGTTTTATCTCGCCAAAAGAATGTACCAGAATTGTTTTCCCCATTAAAATAATTTATATATGATCTGGAGAAAAGCAAATAAGAATGAAGAACATTATTATTTTTAATGAGTATCGATAAGATCATCCCCGAAGATCAGGTTAGGGAGATTTTTTCCAACAGGTTGCATAATATTGATGCTACCCAGGAGTCTATAGAGAATTATACAAAGTATGTAATAGCATGTCAGTCATTTTTATCTGTGATATCAGATGAATTTCTCAAATTTGTCAACGAACCAAATTTATCGAGCAATTCATTACTAGTATGTCTCTTTATCGCGAACGATGTTTTAAATAGAACACGATATCGGCACCCAATGATTTTTTCCGCATTTCTTCCTTCAGTCAAAACCATTGTTAGCAAGTGTTCTAAATCCGATGATCCTGATATAAAAACATGCTTGAAGCAAATTATTGATCTTTTCAACGAGACAAAACTTTTAGATCAGTCTTTGATGACGCTTATTAATGAGATATATAACAAGAACACAGGAACATCTCAAATGGAAGAAGTATCAACACTACTTGAGTTTACCGAGTATTGTGACAAATTAGTAGGCTACGAAGAGTTGGAGAAGGTACAAGAAGCTAACAAATCATCATATGATGTAAGGAGGAAAACATTATCTGATCATATGGACCTGCTTCGAAGAGTGTGCAGTTTCCACACAGATCAGGTCAAGAAAAACACAGAAGAAAAGGCTAAACTATCTAAACAAATACCTGAGAGTGTTGAAACCGAGACAAAGCCAGCAAAATACCTATATTAAAAGTCTTTTTCTAACCCAGTTGGTTTGACCATTGTAGGATGAGAAAAATCGATCTTTCTCCACCACCTGTCGTTGTTCAAAATCTTGCTGCTTCATTAATTCCTGTCACTCAGCATGACGTAATTTTTAGGGAAATAGGAGAGAACCCATTTCTTCGGTCGATTGGTACTTTTACAACAGTAACACTTGGAGGTTTTGTTTTAGGTTCAGTTGGCAATGTAGCAATGTCTCTTGTTTCTGATTCAGGTCCTTTTTCATTTAAAAAAGCTACAAAAGAAGGAATAATGTTTGGGTTGAAATTTGGTACAGAAATTGCAATGACCGAGCTCGTTGAAACATCACTATCTGTTTATAGAGGGAAATCTAAGCCATATGATAAAATTATAGCAGGGGCATTTGCTGGGGCTACATGTAATGTTCATACCGGATTTAGGGGAATTGCAAGGGGTGCGGCTAATGGGGCAGCTATGGCGTCGTTCCTTGCCTTAGTACAGTTTGCTTCAGAGAAATTGTAAATATTTATTGAACATTAATTACTTTTTGCTTGTTTGAGCAACCTTGCAATATCATAATCCACACTTGCTCTCTTCTCGATATCAGAGTCATTTGGTCTTGATATTAAGGGGATTTGAAATCGGAAATAATTGGGGATTGGTTCAAAGAGGCCATTCTGGTTATTCAACGAATCCATTGGAGCATCTATTAAATATGAATTTGGTGTAGGATCCATTGTGGGGGCAATTGTTTCCAGAGGCGATGATCCATTAAATTTATCAAACAGACCACCTCTGGAAGGAGGAACCAGAGGGGGGCCTGTAAGTGCAGAAGGGAGAGGAATTGCTGGTAGTTTTGGTGTTTCAGGCTCATTGCTAACTTGTTTGGCAATTGGCGCTGGTTCAACATTCTGTTCTGCCAGCTCTGATGGTATTGTTAAAATAGCAACATAAAAATCGTCCATTGAATCATGTTTTTTGGAAGGCTGTGTGGTTGTTTTTTTATGCATTGCAGGAATTTGATCATGCGAGGGAGCAGGAGCAATGCCCTGAAAATGGAAAGAGGATCCACCATTTGGAACCAATGGAGCTTCTGATTGTTGGGGTTCCTTATTAACTTTAACCTTTTTATCAACAGACGCACTTACTTTTCTTCTATTGCTTTTAGAATGCCTCTTGTGGGGCTGATTTTCAATGTTTGGATTATTTGAAGTCCCATTCGCCTTCTTTACCGTTTCCTTGCTGCTTTTTGACTCGTTGCTCACAGAATCTTTGCTTTTACTCTGATCATTACTGCCAGATCCCTCTTTACTATTTCTTGAGGGTATTTTCTTTTTGGATATTCTTTTTACAATCCTTCTGACTTTGATGATTTGACCTTGTTGCTCGGCTCCAGCAAACAGAATCTGAGGAGCGGGCTCAATGCTACTCTGTTGTGCAGGCGAAGCTGATTTTTCTTTCTTGGATTTTTCAGTTGATGATCTGTGTTTTGATTTTTTCATCACCACATCGGCTTTTACATCTTTTTGATTAGATTCGTTAAGCTTTTCCACAGGGATAATAATAGCTAATGGGGGTTTAACTTGAGGGTCTTTGTTTACTTTCCGTTTTTGAGAATCAAGATCAGAATCAATTTCTTCATCTTCTTCTAAAATGCTTTTCCCCAAATGAACCTCGAATTTTGGATAACTCATACTTGAAGTGGAGTAGCTTCGGTTAGCTCTCCTATTTGGAATAGAGTTTGATTGATCCTGGGGACTTTCTTCATTAGGCTTAATTACTTTTAAACTTTGTATACTAGAATCAAGCATCCCAATAGAGTTTCTCCTTTCCATATTTTATTTATCCCTGGGGTTATCCCTTAAAAGTTAATGGTTTAATAATAAGCATTTAATCATCATTTTTGTCCATATCCTCATCATCAGCATGGAAAGCTTCTTCGGGAAGAGGAGAAGGGGGTGTCCAAGTTTCTATATGCTCAACAAAATATTGGAATTTCATCAATATTGGCCAATTGAAGGTAATTAAATGATCAGCTGCCCACATAAGAGTTTGAACAAATTCAACAAAAGTAATTTTCACATTCATGAATGAGGTAAAACATGCTTTGAATGTATTAATTTCATCATCCTCAACTTTTCTACTCACCCCAGAATACCTAATATAGAGAAGAACATCCATTACGGTCAATTCTGGACCATCAAAGATGCCCCTGTTTCCTAAAAGAAGAATTAGATCTCTAACAGTCATTAGACCATTATAGTCCGACATTGTAACATCAATATTAGGGTCAAGTTTCATGGCTTTTTCGAGTTGTCTAGACTGGAAGGAACTACATCCAGAAGCAAAACCACTATAATCAAGATATATATCCAACAGCTTATTGGAGAACTCTGTTATAGTCTCGTCAAACGGACTTTCGGATATCAGTTTTCGGAATTTGGAAAACTTATTATCTGTTGAGTTATCTTCAACAAATATTGAGTTTTCCAAGAACCTCGTGACTTGAAGTATCAAAGAATCAGGGAATGTTTTCCCGAGTCGATGATGGGCAAGCCTAACAAGAGATTCAAACAGTTGATACAGAAATAGGGTTGCAAATGGATCAGGTACCCCTTTCAATGGTTCGTTCCTATGAAAAGATGGACTAATATCTACTGACTTAATATTAAAACCATATGTTGATCTTAGAAGGGGTGATGGATCAGCATTTGTTGACAATTTGAGTGTGTTTGGCTTCTTGTTAGAAGATGGAGTCTCGAGATTCCACTTAATAACAGCATCAGCATCACATAAACGGAAATCAGGTTCCAAAATTGTGCCCTTATCTTGTATAAACCTCCACATTCCTATCATACGAAGGGCAGTGATTGTTTTATCATCAGCCCATTGAATCTTAGAATATTGTTGATATAATGATCTTAACTTAGGTAAAAACCGAACATATATATTACAAAGGGATGTCATAACTTCGTCAGATGACTCCGATTGTGATAGAAGACCATCTAAAGAAAAACTCAAAGAAATCGAAGGAGTAGGAACAAAAAGCTGCCCATCTTGGAAAATAGAACCATCTCTGAACTCACTAGTATATACCCTTCCATCTCTACTAGTAAATGTACCATATCCATGTTTTTTGTTTTCTAGCCAATCACCTTTATAAACAGCTCCATTTGCATAATAAAATGTTCCAACACCATTCCTAAGAGAATCTCGGAAATCTCCAAGATATCTATTTGCTTGAACAAATTGCACAGAGGGAGCCTGAGCAGAAAATGCATATATAATCTCACCTTTTCCAGACATTTCTCCATTGACAAATTCTCCCACATAATATGACCCATTTTCTTTCCATGTGAATTTTCCTTTACCATGACGTTTTCCTTCGTGCCAGTCTCCTTCATATATGTTACCTGAAGCATAATACATTGTTCCTTTGCCTTCTCGCTGCCCTTGAACAAAATACCCTTCGTATCTATATTCGCAACCAAACTCACCAAAGTAACAAACACCATATCCATGAAACACACCGTTGGACCACTCTCCATCATAAACAAACTTGTTTGAACCCACACTAAAGAATTTTCCTTTCCCATTTCTAACTCCGTTTTGAACAGATCCTTCATAAATAGATCCATCTGGCCATGATATTTTACCAACGCCAGTTAGATTTCCCCATTGAAAAGTACCAGCATATATTGCTCCAGTATCTTTCCATTTATATGTTCCAGTTCCATGAATAATTCCTTCTTTCATTTCTCCTTTGTACTCATTTCCACTAAAGAAAACAATCTGGTCATCTGTCACAGTTTGCGCAAAGCACTTGGTGACAGATGGAGAGAATTTGAATCCAAAAGGATTCTCAGTAAAATCTTCATCATCGTTTGAATTCGATAAAAGAGACCCACTGCTGACCAATAGAGGGCCCTTTGATCCAGATAATTGTTGCTCTTTTTCGCTCATTTAACTAACGAATAAGAAATAATCGTTTTATTACCAGACAAAGGGAATTAGAATGTACCTTTGTTTTGGATAGTCTGGAAACTTGCTGATGTACCATTTATGATTAGACACTGCTCTAGGAGCCAAGTTAGCAAAAGTCCAAATTGCAAATGAAGCACCTGCAAGAGACCATGTACACATTGCCCAGCCAGTCCAAATGATGAGTTCACCAAAGTAATTCGGATTAGAAGTAAATTTGTATAGTCCACCATATGGGATATAGTAGCCTTTATCACCAGGCTTCCTAAGATTCTGGAGAATCATATCAGACTGCCGGTTTATGTATGATCCAACGAAGAACATAACTACACCAATGAGAAACTTGGGGTTGACAACCCATGAAACAGAATATCCAGGTGAAAGCCAAAATAAATACCTAGCATTGAAATAACAGTTCATAAAGTTGAAAAACAGAGCCATCAAAACAATTGTAATAGGCATTGCTCTATCAGAACCTCGCATTCTGAATGGGTAGATAAATGCTCGATAAACGTAGTGAAATTCCCAAATAAGCAAGAACAAAACCTCAACAATGCCAGTTTTATGCTTTCCTGTGAAAAAATAGAACAAAAAAAGCAATGATGATGGTGTTTCCATAAAAAACCATCCAAACTTTGCAGGAATAGTAGGACCCCACTTGTAGCTAGTAAACTTACCGTAAGGCGCAGAAATAAAAAACAAAAGTAAAAAAACAATAAAAGCAAGAATTACCCATAGAATATTGAGCAAATTTCCCATCAACTTTATTTTGAACCACAAGAAAAAACACATTGAATTATTCTGAGTTGAAATTTTTTTCTGAGGTTACCATTTTATTTAACTTTTTCTGAGGGTTTATGTTAAGACCGATAAATCTTAATGAACGATGTCATCGTTTTCTTCTCAAAGCTTTCAATCGTATTGGCTGTTCATTGTTTTCATGAGTTATTTCGAAGATCTATGGCCTCGAGTTAAAGCCAATCTTAAATCAGGTATTACTGTTTCATTGGTGTCTATTCCTCTTTCTGTTTCCCTTGCAGTTGCATCACAGACTTCTCCAGTTGTTGGTATCATTACAGCTATATGGGCTGGTATGATGGCTGGTTTCTTTGGTGGCAGTAATTACAATATTGTTGGTCCAACAGGTGCCCTTTCTGGTATTTTGGCAGCTTTTTCTATATCCCAAGGTGCTGGCTCATTGTCAATGCTTGCTATAACATCTGGTATTATTGTTTTAATTGCATTCGCCCTTAAACTTGAGAGATATATGGTTTTCATTCCGAAATCTGCTGTTCAAGGATTTACTCTTGGTGTTGCCTTTGTTATTGGGCTGAACCAGATGAATTCTGCTTTTGGGCTTAAAGTTACCGCTGTTCATGAGAAATTTATTGATAATTTGGGAGAATCATTCAAGAATTTTGGAACAATTAGCATAGGATCCACAGTTGTATTTATTATTTTCTTGATTGGTTTGTTTATTTTCGCTTTTACTCTTCCAAAGTTACCAGGTGCTATTATTTTAACTCCTCCAGGTATTTTATTGGGATATTTAAGTTTGAAAGGTCACATACCACTTACAATCACTACTCTTGGTCAAAAATTCCCAAGTATGGATGCCCGTCTTTTTACAAGTTGGCCATTCAAGTTTAACAGTAAGTTTATTGGTGCATCATTTACTGTTGCAATTGTTGGTATTCTTGAGACAATGCTTTCGGCTAAGATTGCTG
>JGI24731J21663_1001379_pt1 | contig 18815 bp, 16 predicted proteins | sample EPASupsiteHSE605_FD_21663 | JGI IMG/M metagenome (IMG submission 21663) | reverse complement strand
ATAAGAGAAAGAAAAAACATAAAAGAAAATCAACATTTGTAAAAATGGGAAAATCATGAAAGATATCCCAAATTAAAAGTGCCTGTCAGTTTTTGGAGATTATCGAGAAATTGATAGGTCGAAATACTTCATAATAAACACAGTCAGGCTTTTATTGTTATTAAAATTTGATAAGAGATCATTATATTATTGGCAAGCCTCCATTTATTGATGATTGAAATATAAGATTCCAATCTCAAGGTAATGGCCAAGTAACACTTTTATATAAGAGGATTATTGTCAATATCTTGATTGGGTTTATGTTTATAATTCATTATCAATAAGAAGGATACCAAAGACACGATGGACACTCCTAAAAGCACGAAATATGCAGTATTGTTCTTGTTTGTTATTAAAACACATTTGTTATTTGACATTTTTGACCCTGGGCCGCACTTAATCTCCAAACCACTAATATATTTATCGGGCACATCGACATATTTCGAATATTCCTTAGAAATATTCTGTGAAAACAATGAACTGCGAATTTTAACCTGTCCATTCCTTAAATAATTTATATCGGTATTTTCGAAACCTAATTTGGGTTTGGTGGAACCAATACTGTTGAAAAACTGATCTGGATTTTCATAATAGCTTGACACACTAAAAGGAATGATAATCTCTTGGTAAACACAGCTCAAGGTTGTAAAATTCTCATTTGGATCAACAATTATATTGAGTGGTGATGGTATTTTGTCAAAATTATGGATTTTCAGTTTTCCATTCCATGATTTCTCAAACTTAACATTATCTCTATCATATATTACTTGTGATAATACACCTGATTGAAGTATAGTACCAGAACAATTTGAAGCGATTTCATCTACTCCAGAGGGATTTTGATATGAAACCATGCTAAATGAATGATTGAAATTATGGCTAGTTTCACAAAATGCATTTGATTCATCATTGCATATGGCTTTAATTATATATGATCTTCCGTCAAATAATTTGAATATAAACTTGTCTCCTTTCTTTTCTAAATCATATGAAACATCTTCTTCATCATAAGCTTTCAATGAATGGCATCTGGTACAATCAATAGAAATGGAAGGCGTTGAAGCTTTAATGATCATTCGAGATATATCAGATGAGATAAATAATGAACTTGAATTAGCTGGAAACGAGAAATCTGTTGATATCAGTTTAATATTGACATCTGATTGGGGTTCTTCTCTTATTAACAGTTTGATAAGCTGCCATGTTTTTTCAATAGAAATTTCTTGTGATATTGAGTAATTTAAAAAATTATCACCCATAAAGAGCGGAATCCATCCATTGCTCAATTTTTCAGAGAAAATTGATGTTTCGATGCATCCAGAAGGAATGGGATACCTGTAAAGTATTGTATGATTTGAACAAAAGGCGTTATTGTTGGAATGGCTAATAAACAAAGTATTTAGAGAAACATTATATATTCTGGCTTCATTTGATGATCTCCGATAAGGAATATTCAGTGTTGACTTAGAATCGTTAAAATACCGTGTTTGATCATTGGTACTAAACCAATTAATATTTTGTCCAATATTAATCAATACATTATACTTATCAAGTCTTTGGTGATCACATAATGGGACTATATCGGGATCAACATGTACAATGGCGAATAGTGGAATATTCATCTGAGAGTATGGTAAGAAATACCTTAAAATCCCATATTGTTCCTTTTCAATATGATTGATAGTTATCATGAGAGGATGATTATTCCATACTGATGAAGTCTGAAATATCCTTGAAACAATACCTCTGAAACCATTGGGCAAATGACTCACTTTAAATAAGACTGCTGGTGAATAATCATTGCATCTAATACGGATTATATATGATCCTTTTTCGATACTCTTTTCGTTTATATCATGGATAGATGATATCAGCTCTGAATGGCTGAACTTCCACTCTTTTCTGGTTTCCCATAATAGAGTATTTATTGATAATGTAATTTTCAGAGTATAATCATTTGATGATAAATCAAAAGGAATTGACCAGTTTTCGAGGTTCATCGATGAGGCAGTATTGTTTTGTTTTCGATAAGTCTTTGGAAGAAAGAGCCTGCCGGCTGATATACAATCAGAAAATTGTTTGTCACATCTATAAAACCATAATATTGCTTCATATGATGATGATGAAAGACCAGCTTCAAAATATAAACTATCAAAGGAAATTGAGATCGATTCGGTTTTAGAATACTCGCCCTTTTGATAGTCTCCCTGATGCAAAGCAGAATTATCAAGTGCAATAATACCTGTGATTGTATCTAATGATGAAGAGTATGATTCATCATTTCCATGAATAATCATCCCATACTTATCGTTTGAAGTTTTAATTGGTTTGAATGATACATATTGTAATCCTTCATGACCTACAAACTCTTTGAATGGTTGTACATGTGTAGACTTAAATATCAATGTTCGAAGGCAAATATTAGAATTGTTTGTACTTTTATCAACTGATCCGCATAATATACTTTCTGTTTGTTGAAATGGCTGAATAAATCCTTCAAAATCGAAAATATCATCAAAGAACAAATTACTCTTCACAGAATTGAATTTGATTATTGTAGAAATTGGGGTATCTTTCAGAATCATTATTCTTGATAAATTGCTCTTTTGATATCTATTTTCTATCTGCAAAGATTGTAATTGAAGTGAGTTATATGGAAACTTAGACAATGAATCAGAATATGTATCCATCCGAATTGAGTATAAACCATTACCTGATCCATTATTGAATGCTTCATAAGGCATAATCACAGTAGCTGGCAAAGAAGGAACATTAGTAAGATTGATCATTCCTTCAATGGAATTTTTTGGAGAAAACAAACAAAAATCAGGAGCATCCCCGGACACATATAGTGGTATTTGATAAGAAAATGGTGGAAGTATTTCCCATTTATTTATCATTAATCCATTTCCATTGATATATCCAAAAACAGATGATGACATTTTTCCCATTAAATAGGGGCATATACAATGTGTTGAATTGGCATGAAATGTCCAATTCATCGAAAGTTTTGTTCCAATATCAACACGACATTCAATATATGATCCGACTTTAAATTCAACTCTGGCAAACAAATCAATAATAGGGTTAATGTCAAATTGAATGTTCTCAATAAAATCAAACACGTTTGATGAATTGAGTGAGCTAATTTTTGATGGCTGAGTATTAAAATCAAAGGGTTCGGAAACAATTCCATCAATGGAAGAAATTGTACCACTCTTTTTCATATGGTATTTGGCCCTTTTATAATACTCAATTGAGCTTGGTAAAAACAATTTTAAGTCATTAACCTTAATAGCAACGCATGATTGCAAACTCAATTCAATATTAACACCAAGAACAGATCTAGAAAAGCCGAAAACTGTTGCACATTCCTCTCCAAGAGGGATTTCAGGAATCGATATATTCTTCTCTATTCCAAAACCTATTCCTCCGACTGCATCAATAGATACTTCATACTTAATATTGACATCTCTATATCCTTTAAAATCTATTGATACAGATCCCATTGCATGAGAATATGCACCGATTTTGTACGAGAGTGACTCATCCATTAGCTTTTTTGGAATTGGGTCAAGATCAAATGGATCGATTCCTTTTTCTGGATCTGGCCAATTATAACCAAACCACGTTTGACATACAGCAGCAGACTGTTTGCTCCCGTTAAATATGCAATTATACTCGGGAAAAGCACCATTTGAATCAATATGAAAATCACCAAAAAGAACTAGTGGATCAATGCTACGATATGAATATATAATAAAATTGTCATTATTTTGCTCGATAATATCAGAAATATCATAAAACTGTTGGGATTTCCAATCTGCAAAAACTGGACGTTTATCTTTGACATAATTTAAGAATCCCCCTGCTGCCAAAAAACCAATTCTCTTAGTCTTATCGTCTACAGACACGCCTTTAAGTAAATTTGAACCCCTATTAAAAATTGGTCGGCGAAGCTTAAAAGAAACACCTGGAAAAACATAATCACCCACATCCATCACTCTTTCATCGCTATAGACATTTTTGGAATCGCGAATCGCCGATTCCAGTAAATTTTGTTCCATTATAAGCATCAATAAAAACATCATCTGAATTGAGGGGTTTTAAAATCTACTCCAGAAAACTTTGAAAGGGGGTTTTGTCATCTATCGGCATTTGTAAATGGGACCTGATAATAGCGCAGCATTAGCACAAGCAGCACGTCCATATTCCACTGATTATTATATGCCATTTCCCCAAGATAATACGGGTGATGAGAGTGTACCAACTCCACTAGCACAGCGGCCGGGGGTAATGCGGAACAGCTATTTTAAAAGTGCTTTTTCCGGAATATGGTCTGTCCATACTCCGCCATCTATATGTCCTTCTCCGAGATCAGGGCACTTTTTCGTTTCGACGCCCGATCGATCGAAGTTATATATTGGTTATGGATTAGGGAAAGATGGGGCTCTTTATTCTGATCTTTGGTGTTTAGATATGGTCACTATGACATGGAAGGAGATTCCTTTAATTGGCAACAAAGTTAGCCCTAGAGTCGGAACAAGAGCTGTATTATACGGAGATTATGCCATTTTATTTGGTGGATATTGCGCTCCTGTATACTTTGGCGATCTTCATACAATTAATGTTGTTACTGGTGAAGTCAGAATTATTGAAACTAATGGTCCAGAGCCACCTCCAAGATCAACGCCTTTGACAGTTGTGTATGATAATAAATACTATATGTGGGGTGGATACAATGGTAATTATACTAACACATTACATGTGTTAGATATTCCATCAAGAACTTGGACTGAGTATCCTCAAGATATTGTTGGAAGAACTGCCATTCCATATATTCAAATTGATGATATGGTATATAGCTATGGTAACTCAAAACAAGGTGGAATAATCGAGTTTGATTTAAAGAATTACAAGCTTCAGGTTGTTCCTACAACAGGACCTGAGCCCCCTTCAAATATGATGAGTGCTGGTATGGAATTAGTTGAGAATTTTATATTTTTCATGGGAGGAAAATCAAATGCAAAAAGTTCATTAGTGTATTCATATGATATTAAAAAGAAATGGTGGTTTGTGTTTCATATTCTTCCTGATGGTGAAACCACAACTATGGCAGATGGAACAATCTCGGATATTGGACTATTTTTATTGCCCAGATTCTATTGCTTTGCTTTGACTTATTATCCCCCAAAGCGTCAATTAGTTGCAACATTAGGAGAACCATTGAAGGACCCTCCTCCAATCTTCATTGTCTCAATAGGTGAAGCCCTCGGTATTATTCACCTCAGAGATGATATGCTTGACTGCTTTTCAAGGACAAATCAATTGAATTAAAAATTATTTCAAATTTTGATAGAATATGGTAGGTTTTCTTTTTTTACCATTAAAAAAGGGTTTATGACAAATGTTTTATTCAGGGGATCATGTCCTCTAGTCAAATACAAAAATGTGGTGATTATCTAATGATTTGGTCCAAATTGATTATACCCCGATCTATATGGATCTCTAAAAGATACTGTATAGTGAGTACCCATATCAACCGAGACATCTGGTTCGATACTCTTACCTCCTTCTGTTAACAATATCTTATCATCAGAGCATAAGCTATTAACAACAGGGGCAATTAATGATATTGGGTGCATACAAGATGAGGTCAAACTCGGTGTGGTATAGCAACTATTTGAGCTTTGTTGCTTCCCTATCATCTTATTAACATGTGACAAACACATATGAATTTGTGTAAGTCCTCGAGCGGTAACATTTAAAAGGGTCCTTTGCAAAAATATTGAAAGTCCAATAATAGGAACAGATGACGGATGTGGGATTAATCTTCCTTGCCTATGGCTATCAGAAGCGAATACAGGCATATCAGAAATCATTGAATTTGCAGAGCTGAGTTTGGAGAAAAAAACTCCCATCCTTTCTTTAAGATTCTCGATCATTGCTTCAGTAAACTTGCATGATTCTGTAGAGTGTGATACAATAGCTTTGCTTGTTTCGTCTTGAAATGATGATATGGTTCCATCAATAGATTCAAGACGTGTAAGTTTCGATATAATGGCAATTATTTCAGGTGCTGTCATCAATTCTGTTTGCTCAATACTCAAATTATTATTCAAAGAACTCCAATGACGGGTTAACAAAAGCGGCAACAGTGTCACATTAGCAGTGTCAATCTCAGGAAAAACAACAATCCCTGAAACATCTATATAAATCAAATAATCAGAAAAATGTTTCTCTAATCTCGTTCTAGCATCTTGAAGAGCCATTATAAGGGGCTCCTTTTGAATAAACAAGTCGACCCCATTGGCCAGAAGGGATTCTTTGACTGAATTAAAAGTTAATGCAAGATTACTATTCGACATTATTATTTCAGCCACTGGGGATCTTAGAGTCTTAACCCTGGTTTGATCATCAGTATGCATTGGTGGTGATGAGCTAAATGCGGGAGAAGAAATAATGGGACGAGGGAAAACAGTAAAATCCACAGCCGGGCCGCGATATTCTGGCCTCCTAGGATCGTCGGCAAAAGAATTGCCATGCAAAAACCGGCATCCCCATCCCCAATTACATTTACCCACGCCCCAAAATTTGCAAGGTCGCTGATGAAGATTGACCAATTCTTTGGAGTCTTCTTGTGGAGATGCTTTGACTCGTGGATCAGGAGTCTTCGGGTGTTTATATACAGGTTTTGCCCGTTGGCTCATTGTAAAAAGTGTTTACGTGGTCAAAAAAAACAACTTTACTGAACCTGTGAGTAGGGATTGTCATATACTGTTGTATTTTGTACTGGAGTCACGTAGATTGGAGGTGGTGGTGGGGGTTGGGGTGTGTATACTTGATTGGTGCAATAGACCATATTCTGAACGGGTTCTACACGCTGCTGATAGTTAACATTAGGGTTTAATTGTTGGTGAATTGTGTTTTGTTGAGCTGAGCCATGATGATGGCGTCTTGAACGTCTTGCTCTTTCTTCATCTTCTCTTCTTGCTTCTTCCATGGATTCCATACAACATATGCAACATAATAGACCACATGAACGAACGCATGCTTCGCAACACATCTCGCAACAGATTTCACCAAGGGCGTCTCCCATTTTAAAAATGCTTGGCACTTTTGAGATGCATTTGAGATGAAAATGACGTTGATTTTGCGATAAATTGTTTAACTGAAATTTCTGAGAAAACGTTCAAAATAATTGTGATAGATAGGTTAAAAAATACTGTAACCTGGCGATTTCCAATTGGGGCGGGTTAACATGTTTGGTAACATTCTCATGAACATCTAAGAAATATACTATTTTGATTGAAGAATGATTCGAAAAAAATCTTAATAACGGTTTAAATACACTTTGAACTTGGTATGATTATAATACCTTTAATATGGTGTCATTATTTGAAAAAGGTCCAATTTCATAGGTTCATTGAGTTGTAGAATCAATGAAGATGAATTTTATTTAATCTTAAAGCTCAATTGGCAATAAATCCAAAACAAAAAATTGGAAATTTCTCCCTGATTTGTTCAATCTATGATTAAAAGAACTGCTAAACTCAAGATAGAGTATGATCTTATTTGTTTCAAATCAATTGTATTGAAATTGGGTGCATTTTGTGGAATATCAGTATTACAGAGATGAGTGTTAAAGAAGGATATTATATATGAATTTTTTTTTGTGAATGTATTATTTGTTGCTATTAAAACAGATTTAGAAGTTGAGAATGTTTCATTATGGTCAATGAATGAATGTTGTACATCTAATGATCCTGACATAATACAAAATAGGCAATGTCTATTGTTATGGAAAAGACAATACATCATCTTGGGTGATTCTCCCCCAGAAATATAAATAATTGCATATTTTGATGGACTATTATTATGTACAATATTATAAAATGAAAGAGTTCCAGGGTTGCTAGAACAGTATATACAAATGCTATCAGATACATAGTTGTTAGAGTAAGTACAGTGTGAGCTTATAAAGGAAGATGGTTTTATAATACCAATCCCAGAACCCTCAAAAGCCTTATTCATTGAACTATTTATATTTCCAATTCTCTGATTTCCTGATTCAACGCATGCAGGATAATTACCAATGGTAGAATGAGAACAATATGCCACAGAAAGATATGCAATCTGACACAAAAAAGATGAATAAATATATTCAAAATGACACCAACAAGATGTACATTTATATGAGCAAATCATATTAAGATATGATGTAGTTGAACGAAAATAAATAGCACCTGCAGCAGAGTCACATGAGCAATTGTAGAACACCGATTTGGATAAATTCAATGAAAGAGATCCAATGTTAACAAATATTATACCTCCATCACCATGGAATAGAGATGATCTCGAAAAGAAACAGTCTGATAAATAAATATTCTTGTTCTCAACAAATCTTCCCCATTCTTTAGTATCATTTTCGCATATTAAACTAACTCTTAAGATAATGATATCTTCTTTGAACCTTATTTTTGATTCAATTTTTTCATTTTCCATTTTGTTGCTGAATGTTGATAAAATATTTTGAAACAGGCAGAAGAACTTTAAAAGAATAACCATGGACGTTGCATGTTTGAAAGTTGCGTGTTGATGTAACATGACTGTATCCAAATGTTTATTCGATAAAAAATGTTTTCTTTTTTAAATTAATATTGCCATAAAAAGAAAACATGTGAGGATGAGAAGACTTTTTGAATTTGATCCATTATTGAATGGAACAAACTCGAATAATTTCAATCCTCATCATTATTTCATTTCTTTCATATTTAATCCAATGATTCTTCTACAAAGAGTAAAGTTATTACTAATTCAAAATATGTAATTTAACACATATTTCTGGATTTTTTTAATCCATTTTAGTGTTCTGATATTGAACTGGTTATTGGTTTAAGATACTGGTAACACACAAGATTTGAGACTAAATTTTTAAAGTTAACATAGTTAGTTTTGATTTAAATATGTTTTGGGGTGGGATAATGAGCACACATATCAAGGAAGAACATATTATAATTTGAGTTCTGATATTCCAAAAATTATTAGGGTTTTCAGGAAGTGGTGGGGTGATATATGTTGATGATTGCTCTTTTTCATTCAATATTATATACTCTATGTTTTTAAAATGTGTGTGTGATTCTGAGGGAGGATCCATACACTTCTCTTCCGATAATTTATGTTTCAAAATGATATTTGCTACTACTTTCTCTCGTGATCCTTCACAAGAACATGTGAATACAATTTGAAAGAAGCAAGACTTCTCCTCATAATTTTCCTTATAGGAAGGATTCCTCTAAATAATTTTGATTTAAATAAAGTACATTGTTTCTGAACTTCTATTGAAATAGCTGAGAACTTTCTCTCCGAAACATGATTTTTTTCTTAAGATGTACTTTACTTTAAAGAAGTAGTTCATTTAAAAGCTGACTTTCAAATTAACTCTCCCAATAGACAGATTTTTTACACTTTTTAAAATTTTGGTGTAAATTTTGTAGAATAACCGGATTTTTTATCTCAAAACAAGACTTCATTTCTTTGATGGGAAGGCCCTGTAAGGAGCAATTTAGAAGAATTGAATACTTGAATAGGTATCTAGAAAAAGTTAGCATTGATTTGGGAGAAGAAAACAATTCCAAATCGAAAAAGCCAAAACATCCGAAGTGCAAAAAGCCTAAACAGGCTATTAATGCACAAACCACCAACACCAATGTTGTTTGCCCACAAGCAAACATCATCGGTGGAAATACTAATTTTGAAACTAGCGAACAGCTAGTATGCGAAGAGCAGTTCTTTTACTTCAACTATGAAGATTCATTTTTTGAAGAAGGCAACGATTCTTTTTTCCCTTTTGATTAAATCTAAGTAAATAGCAGTATCACTCATTATTATTCACTCTTACAAAATTTTTGGGATATCTAGTGGGATTCAAATAAAGTAAAGTGACTAAAATTGTGTTTTATGCTGACGAAGGGCATGAAGAAAAACCTGTTTATAGTGATCCTGATAGTACTGGATATGATATGAGTGATTACATTTAAGAATTAGAGAGTTTTCGTAATAATAGAGTAATTAGTTTCAAATTGAGCGCAAAAAGTGTTCATATTCCAGGTTTTCATGAGTCTCCTAAGAGGGCCAAGCTTTTATGCCCAGAAAACAGCCGCGTTTCAATTCGGATTCGTTTATTGAAATTATTGCGGGGTGAAACAGTGAACAGTTTTGAGATTTGCTGGAAATGATCTCAAATAGCTTAATTCTCTATTTTCTAATTATGAAGTTAATGTAGCTCCATTGCAATGTATTGCTGATATTTTTCCATATATTGGAAATTCAAAAGATATTCTTATTGATTAAGGAATTAATGAACATTCTTGAAGGAGATTCAATTGAATGCTGGTATTTTGGTTATATGCTCGGTATAGCAGTATAGTGGATATGATTTGTCTTGGATATTACACAATTTTAATGAGAATTGCTGAAAATCAAAAAGGTACCGAGCTTTCTGATTATGCCTGCAAAGCATTTCATATGATGTTTTATCATCCCGATCCTGTAGAAACTCGGTTACATTTCTCATGGAGCGAAATGCCACAACTTTTTTGAACGAAATCGTTAATCCAATTCAAAGTAATTTCTGTCAATTATCAGATAACGCTATAATGATATTATTCTCATTATTGATTAAAAATGGTGTTTTTTTCTTATCTTTCTCGGAAATATTGTTGTTTTATTTAAAATATCTTTTAAAAATTCAGCCTTTTTCGCTGAACACGGAATATTGTGAAAAATCATTATATCATCCAGTATCTCTTGGATGTATTAGTGAGAACATATCTAATGGAAGATCATATGTTGGAGGAAATGTTGATATATCACACTGCTTTTTTAAGAGAACTTCAACCTATATAGGAGATGGAGGGGTTGTGTATATAATAAATGGAGAATTCTCCATGAAAATCTATTTTTCAATGTTCTATTTGTGTGGATGTAGTCAGAAAGGAGGGGCTATTCTCTTTAATTCCAAAGATTCCTCTCTGAGTTTGATTTGTGTGAATAGGTGCTCTGCTCAATATTCAATTTTTGCAGATATCAAAGTTACAAATAACAACATTGGTGAGTTCATCTCATTATCTCTTTCATCTCATGTAACAACATCTAATTATTGGTCATTTGTTATAACTGGAGGGACTCAGACTCTCAACAATATGAATAGTTCTATGAATTCTGCTGTTCAAGTGTCAGGATTGTATGTTTATATTCCTTTATCTTTTTCGAGTTCTTTTTGTACTTTTTCCAATGATATTGTATCAAATAACGTCTGTATATATTTACAGGGCGGATCTGGAACAATGAAATATGGTATTTTTGTTCACAACAATAGTCCAACTCTGGGTATTTTTCATATTGCAGGAGTATATAAACTCCATTATTGCATATTTGATATGAATCAAGACATTCTATTCTCTTATCATAGCGGTTCTCTTGAAGTTTCACACTCTTTCATATCCTTCTATTGTAATGCTATAAATCCTATTCCAATTCCATCTCCAGATAAACCCGCAATAATTGAGCAAACGATCCTATCTTCGCCATATCAAACTCCGAATATGACTTATCAAAACAAGCCAATGACTACTCATGAAGTCTTTTTTGGAGATTTATTTCATGAAATGAGGGATTTTTATTTCTTTTCTGGTGCCATAGTATCTATGATAATGGACTGAATGCATAATAAATTGGATTTTTTGGTTGAAATTGTTTATTAATGTCCACTGAAGTTACATATGAAAAACTGAAAGAAGAATATATTAAAACACTGAATAAAAACAAACAACTGAAGTTAAATCTAGAGAAAAGCATTAATAATATTAATATATTAAAGGCCGCAGTATCTGAAAGGGATGAAATGATTCAAGTTCGATGCAAGAGTATTGAAGAATTATTGGAATCAAAAGATATAATGACTAGAAGAATACAAGCACAGGAGAGCAAAATTATAAAATTAGAGTCTGACATTGAGGTTGCCCGACAAGAAAACAAAATTGGAGATTCACAAGTTGATGAATCCGCTCAATATATCACAGGTGAATTAGCTTCTGCATTTAATAGCGAAAGAAGGGTTTTAATACAAGAAAAAACTGATCTCGAGAAGCAATTAGGATTTTTGAGCCAATCACTATCCCTTAAAGACTCGGAATTAGAAAAGGCATATGAAAAAATTCGCTTATTAGAAGATCAAGTGAAAAAATACTCTGAAGTTAATTCATCTGAGGCAAAAATTCCGATATCAGAGAACTTGATGAATGGTGCTCCTCAAGGCAATTTGCTGAATAATGAAAATGAGAGTAATCTATTGCAAGAGATCGCCAATAAGGAAAAAATAATTGAGAAACTCAAAGAAGAGCTTCTGTTATTTAATATGAATGAAGGTGAGAAAACTCAAGAATTGGAAAATCGACTCATAACAATGGAAGAGAAGCTTAAATCTTTTATTTCTTCAGATCAAGAGAAATCACAAATTATCAATGATATCAAGAAAACTAATAAAGAACAGGAAGACTTGTTATTGGAAGAAAAAACTAGGTATTCCCAATTACAGAGTGAAAATGCTTATTTGGAAAATCAGTTAGCTTTATTTGAACAATGTCGATCTAGATGCAATGATTTAGATGAACAGAATCGCTTGTTAACTAACACAATAGAAGAAATGAAAAGAAATGTTATAGAACTGTCTGAAAGCAAATTAAAATGTGAGGAGTTAAATTGTTCACTTAAAGAAATGACTTCAAACTTTAATGAATCTCTCACAAAAATTACTCAACTTTCGGATCAAAACATGAGTCTTTTAACCAACATCGAGGTCCTAAAAAATGTTTTAGATAATAATCAGAAAGAAACAAAGAACTTAAAGGAAAAACTTCAAGAAGGAGAAAAATACTTTAATCAAAATAGGGAATTTCAGGATAAGATTGTGATATTGCTGGAAGAAAAAGATGTTTTAGATAGAGGTATTTCCTCAAAAACCGAAGAAATATTATTATTAAAATCAAAAATTGAAGAAAGTGATAAAAATATTTCCGAATTATCTCGAATTAATGGTGAATTTCAAATTATTTCTAAAAGATATGTTTCTGAAAACGAAATTATGAAAAGTATGGTTAATGAAAAGGATATACAAATCCAAAACCTTAAAAAACAAAGTGATTTGGATAAAGAATCTTATGAAAGACTTGAATCAAAACTCAATGAAATAATTAGATCCCTCCAGGATAGTGAAAATAAATTGAATAATAGCTTGAATCAAGTGAAAAATGGGTATAAACAAAGTCAAATAATGAATGAAGAGCTATTATTGAATAAGCAACACCTTGATTCTCAATTAAAAGAATATGAAAAACAATGCGAAACCTATGAGCATGATCTTGAAAGCCTTAATGAGAAAATATTGATGATTTCAAACCAATCAAATGAAGAACAAATACAGATCCAAAAACTTAAGAAGTCCAGAGATAAGATGGAATCACAAAAGAGAAACTGCGAAAAGCAAATACATGATTTAGAAACCGAAATAAATAAGCTTAAATCGCAAATAGAAGGATATAAAAAGGATACCAAAGGATCTTCTGGTTCCGAGAACTGTTTGTTCCCAGATTATCTCAGAAGGGTTTTGTTGCAATTCTTCATGCAAGAAGGCACCACTCGTGAATCATTGATTCCAATTATTCTTCGCATAGTCCAGTGCGACGAAAAGCAAATTACCGCTGCTCAAAGGAGATGGGCTGATAGCACACAGATTATATCTCAGGCTTTATCAGTGTTTCGAAACAAATAAATGAATGATTTTTATGTACTTGAAAATGGTTCCATGACTCCACCACTTACAAGGCTTGCCCTTGATATAATGAAGAAAATTGCCAAAAGAAAGGACATATCTATTATTTCGGATGAGAAAGCCGAGATTAATATTGGATTGATAATCAATAAACTTAATCAGGGAAAATACGAGAAAGTTAAAGAATGGAAAAATGATTTTATTAGTATTATCGAAAATAATGCAAATGATGAGATTAAAAATGCAGTTTCACAGGATGTTCTCCAGCAATTCAAGAAGAAATATAGTTTCATCAAAGCTTTAAGCCATTTTCGATTTAAATCAGAACTTAAAAATGCAATACACGAATTAGAGCAGTTGTTTGGAATGACACCTGGGGAATATGAAGAGCTGAAATCAAAATATGGGATTCAGTATGGGAAAATCATGGAACTCACCTAAAACCAAGAGCGAGATGTGTCAAAATAATCGTACAATAACGATTAAATAATCTGAGCGGTTTGGTCGACCTTTCAAGATGGCGAAACGCAAGAATACCTGCGCACATAACAGGAATCATCAGCACCACCGTAATGGTATTAAGCAATGCAGAAATGTTCCAGTTTGGTTTCCAAAGGGAATGAATGCTAAGTTCCTTCGTAATGTTAGATACTCCAAACTCGGAATGAACAAGAAGGATGAGTCTGATGAATAAACACTCTATGCTTGCATTATTCAGTCCATCTCTTGCGAACTTCTTCAAGAAATTAACCAACCTTATAAATTTGCGATTTGGATTTATTTGGTACATTAATTGATGAAGCAGCAACAAAAGATGGCAATATTTATTTATTTTTTGTATAAATTGCATAATCCAATAAATTGCAAATGATTTCCATCTATCTAACTTTTGTTGATTGCAATTTCATGGAATTCCCATTTGAAAAATCACATTTTTGATGGAATATAAGCAAAGAAGCATAAGAAATGGATATAGTAAAATATCAAAGAATTTCTCAAGTATGAACGAAAAAATGGATCATTTAATACTTTTTGATCTTTTTGATCAATTATGTGCTTGTTCAGACAGTTCAACAGATTCAATTGTCGAAACCCTAACAAATATTCAAGAAAAATGCAAGAATAAGATGGATTTAGAGTATTTGCAATGTTATAATGTTGAAAGATTTGCAATTTTTTTGTTTGGCTTGATTAAATCAGATAATCATGATTTAATTGAGACTTCATTGAAAACAATCAAATCTATGACTACAATTGAAAATGCTTTTGAGCAAGGTTTAATTAAATCAGGGATTATTTGTCTCTTGAAAGAAATGATAACTTTGAATAGTGATTCTAATACTATGAAGCTGATATATATGATCATTGGTAATCTTATTGATTATTCATCTGATGTTTATTTGGAAATTAGGGATATTGTTAGTGAACAGTTTATACCAATGGTGAATCAGTGTTTGCAGCAACCTTTTGCATATTTAGTTTTGTGTGCAACTCGATACAAAGAGTTTGCACACGAATTATTAGATTATATTAGCAAATTTTATGCCCGGGCTATTGAATCAGAGTATAGAGTTTTGCTTCTTTCGTTAACCCGTATTTTTGAAGCATTGGATCGCGATTTTGATTATTTGATATTGGAAGAAATGAGTATTTATCGATTTATCGACGATATGCTCACACCCAGAGAGCTTATTGAGAAAAAACTGATCGAAGCTCAGGTTAACTCATGTATATGTATCACATATCTTCTTGAAAAATCTCCTGTAATCCCTCCAGTTTCATATGATAAGATTATGGATTTTGCACTTGTGATAGGTCATAGCAAACTCAACATGCAAGCAATTATAACATTAAGAGCTTTAAGAATACATGATCGATTCCGTGATGAAATCTCTTTAGATTTCGTTACAAGGATCATCCAATTCTCAATAAATATAGATTTCGAATCAAAAAAGTGGTATATAGCTTTCATATGCACAACACTTTTATATGAAGATGCAGAATGTAGTATTTTTCTAATCAAAAATGATGTTCTTTCTCTTCTAAATGAAGGATTATACATTGAAGATCTTCGAAAAGAAGTTCTTTTTACTCTTCTCAGGATTTTTGAGAACCTTGAGCTTTTAGGAGCTGTTTATAGCACAGCAGATAGTTTTTCTTCAATAGATGTCGAAGTCATCTTGTCAATACAAGATGGAGACGATTATCATTTAGCAACATTAGCTGCTGAGGTATATTCGAAAATTAGCTGTTCATTTGAGGAATAAGATATAAAACACAATTATTATTACAATCTTTATACTGTTGTTTTTTCCAGATTCTTAATATAATCAGCTGCAGTCCTGAGATTTGTTAAAGGGACAGCAATAAGATCATTCTCACATTTGGGAGTATTCAGAAGACTATTAAGGTATGATTTATCTTTATCAGACTGGATGGTGTTAATGGTTCGCAAAATATCAGAAAAGTCCTGAGGGCTCAGTGGTCTTAGATCCTTTCTCGCAAGAATACTGCTTGGTACTGAGCTCGAAATTGATTCGGGCGGATTACCAGATATGTGATTAACCCTCTTTTTAAGAATATAAATCTTTGATAGCCACTCAGAAACACTAGGATAGAACCTCTTGTTAATCTCTTTATTAATCTTTTTAGAAACCTCGTTTGCCACGATTATATGAAGCTCACTATTTGCAAAGTATTGTTTAATGACTAAATGCACCCAAGATAAATCCTTTCTAAAATCTGATATGCTATTATACTGACCATTCATAATCCTCGTTTTAATAATGTCGGCATCAATAACCTCACTTGTATCATCCTTACATAAATTTCGAATGCAACTCATTAGAATTTTATAAGAAGGATTTCCAGAAATAATAGTCAACACTTCCCGACAAAGATGGCGCTCAATTTTATTCATTGAAAAAACTGAATTTATCGTTCGAAAAGCTCCTCATAAGACAGTTGTGTGAAGAACAGGCAGTGTATTTGGGCGTGCACATCTTTTTGTGGTGAACCACGTACAGATTGTTTAAATCATTATAGAGTTTAAAGTTAGGTTGATCCCCTCATGCTACTGACTCTTTTTATGCTCTTTGAGTATTATACATTCTCAAGAAAAATGGTATACTCATATACTATTGTGGAAATACTTTTAAATCTTTTATTAAAAGTACTACTCTCAATCAACATAAGGGACAGAAACCATGATTTGTATTTGCTTAATATCATGATAAAATTCACCTCATAATTAATTCCTTTGATTTTTAATGAATAGATGTTGCATCTTCTGAAACAGTATCTGATTCTATTTCAATATCATTAAAGTCCACTGAACTCCTCAAATTGATTCTCAATGAAAGTTTCCACTTAATCAAATGAAACATCGAGCAAACATGAGAGTTTACCACATTTTTGGATTATCCACACATCATTGTTCACTCCTTGTGTGTCAAGAAAATCACGTCCAAGACAAACATCAATTTAAACTGTTTGAAAACGATTCGATATGCCTCAACGATGTTCATGAGTGTCCATTATGATATTAAGTGAGGCATTTATATTTAATAAGGAAAATACACTGGGACAAAGACTACCCCTAAAACAAAAATTATGCTCATAATATGAATTTGTTGCTATTTCATTGATAGTGTGGTTATTATACACGATGTCTTTACCAGAAAAACATTTCATTTAGAATCAACTCGATGTGTATGAGAAATAATCCTCAGAAAGCATAACATGCCAATTTTTTAATTGGCGAATCTTTACAAAAATTTTAATGGAAGAGAGAATCTCATTTGAGCTCTCACTTTTTGATGGAGACAGAAAGAGTGTTTTGATTAATGATCTTGAGTTTTGTGTCGATCGAATAATGACATTTCCAAAAATTCGGCCTCAACAACTTAAAAAAGCTGTGAGTTTGTCCGAGGAATATTGCCAGATAGCTGGTTTTCGTCGAAAAATGTTAGAGAAGGCGAATTCATGCCCTGTTTTGATATATCGATTATTCAAGAGAGACGTTTTCATATTTGAAGAAATTGAACCATTCTTGAGAAATAAAAACACTTTCGAATTGTGTTATTATTTCCGGAAAGAGATTAATGATTTTGAAACATTTATCAATGGAAAAAAGATACCTGATGATTTTGATGGATCATTCTTCAATAACGAAAACGACATTGACCAAATGATAGAGTATGGTTTTATTTGTTCTACTATTGAGTATACCCTTAAGTATGATGTAATTGAAGATTTGAATCATTACCACTTTCTGAATCAAGAAGCCAAATGGAGTCCATTTGAATGGAGCCTTAAACCATATTATCTTGATCTATTGTCCTTTTCTGGCTATTTTGGTTCGATAAAATGCTTTAAACATTTAATGATGAATGGATTCTTTATTAATGACAAAGTTATGGCTATGGTTGTTGGTAGTGGCTGTTTTGATTTGTTCCATTTATGTATGGGGAAACAAATTGTTACTTCTGAGGTAATATGTATGGCATCAATTTTTTGTAATATTTCGTTATTGGATTTCCTATTTGAAAATGGATATCATATTGATGAAAATGATATTAGTGTCGAAATCGAATATTCTGTGGTACTCCCCTTCATTTTGCTGCTTCTAATGGTCATCTAAGTGCTGTTGAATATCTCATTAGACATAAAGCCAGAATTGAGGCAAAAAGTGATAATGGATGGACTCCTCTTCATCATGCTGTGTATTTTGGTTATCCTAGTGTGGTTGAATATTTGGTTAATCATGAAGCAAACATAAATGCAATGGATAATGGTCTTGATATTCCCATTTTTATGATACTCCTCTTCATATTGCTGCTGAAAATGGTCATCTTAGTGTTGTTGAATATCTAGTTAATCAAAAAGCAGATATAAATGCGAAAGGTAATGATGACTGGACTCCTCTACATTATGCTGCTAATAA
>JGI24731J21663_1001371_pt1 | contig 18936 bp, 15 predicted proteins | sample EPASupsiteHSE605_FD_21663 | JGI IMG/M metagenome (IMG submission 21663) | reverse complement strand
TCCCGTGGCAGGGTGGCGATACTTTTCCCGGTCATAAGTTGATACCCATAGACCACTCCGAGAATGACTATCGCATACAGAGCAAATTTTTTGAGTAATCGCATCATGTCGCTCCTGTGGTTGGATTAATCTTGGCCCTTTTTCTCCATTCTGTAGAAAATATAAAAACTGTATTCGGCTCATTGAGGATTTTTTTGTCCAACGTGAAATCTGTTGCCGCCGCTCGGCCGGCCGGCCAGCCGGTGGAAAAGGTGGCCTGGAGGTTGTAGCTACCGGTTGAATGAACAAGACCGGCCAATATCGTACCCTCTCTTGTCAAATCCGGAAAAACTTGTCCGGCGACGTGCGCAGGGCTGCCGCGAGTTTCTTCGCCATCTCCCTGCCGATCGGCCGTCGTCCCTTTTCCATGCCCGAGATGTGCTGTCGTGGAACTCCGCCGACCAAGGCACCGAGAGCTGCCTGGGTCAGGCCGGCGTTGTCGCGATAAAGCCTGAGCGCCTCGCCGGGCGTGGTCTCGGCGGCCACCTTCTTATACCAATCCGTGGTGGTCACTTCGAGCAACTCGTCGTCCGCATCGAGGGAGACGTCGAGCTCTCCGTACTCATCCCGCAGGACCTTGATGATCTTCTCCGGGATGTCGCCCTTTATCCGCAGGTCAATACGGGGCGTTTTCGCGACTACCTGCATAATACACCTCTATCTCGATAGTTCCTTTTTCATGCCGCCAGCAAGCAACCCACTTCCGGCTCAAGTGGCAATGGTATTCGCGTTCCGACAGCCTGCTGTAGTTGGGCCACGCCGGTTGCATCGGGCCTGATGCAACCAGGTCGTCAATCAGCAGAACCAATTTTTTCTGTTCGTTGAGCGGCATCCTCTCCACGCACCTGAGCACCCGTCGCTTGATGGCCACTTTGTATTGCATGGTTATTTGTAATCAAAAAATGATTACGAATCAAGCTGGAAATATTCGGCGATTATTCCGACTGCCCTTCTGCTGCCATCCGTCCGGCCAACCAGCCGGTGGAGAAGGCGGCCTGGAGGTTGTAGCCGCCGGTGTCGGCCTGGAGGTCGAGGATCTCGCCGGCAAAATAGAGGCCGCGCACCAGGCGGGATTCCATGGTGCGGGGATCGACCTCGCGGGTGTCGACGCCGCCGGCAGTGACGATGGCCTCGGCCAGGGGGCGGTGGCCAATGATCCGGAGGCGGAAATTCTTCAACCACAGGCGCAGCCGCTTGCGCTCTTCGCTGCGGACGGTCCCGGCCGGACGGTCGGCGGCGAGGCTAATCTCCTCCAGGGCCACGACCACCATCTCCCTGGGGAGCAGGCCACGGAGCACGCTAGCCAGGGGTTCCAGTCGCCGCTGCTCAAAGTCGCGCACCAGGCGGACGTCGAGTTTTTTCTCGTCCAGGGCCGGCTTGAGGTCGAGGAGCAGGTGAATCTCCCTCCCCTCGCTCAGGGCGTCGACGACCCGACCGCTCAGGGTGAGGATCACCGGGCCGCTCACGCCGTCCTCGGTAAAGGCCAGCTCGCCGAAATCCTCGGCCTTCTTTTTGCCGTCCACAAACAGTCGTGCCCGGATGTTGCGCAGTTGCAACCCGGCCATTCGGCCGGCCACCCCGCCCTCGGCGATCAGCGGCACCAGGGCCGGACGGATGGGGACGATCCGATGACCGGCCTCGGCGGCCAGCCGGTAGCCGTCGCCGGTGGAGCCGGTGAGGGGATAGGAAGCGCCGCCGGTGGCCAGGATGAGGGCATCGCAGGGGATGGTTCTGCCGGCGCAGACCACCCCGGTGAGGACGCCGCCGGCGATCGCCAGCCGGTCAATCGTCACCCCGGTGCGGACAGTCACCCCGCACCGTTCCAGCCAGCGCTCGAACACCGCCAGCACCTCCGGGGCCTTGCCCGAGGCGGGGAAGACCCGGCCGCCGCGTTCGGTGACCGTCGCCAGCCCCAGTTCGGCGAAAAATGTCAGCAGCTCCGGGGTGAAAAAGCGGTGGAAGGCCTGGCGGAGAAAGGGGCCGGTGGGGCCGAAGTGGCCGAGGAATTCGGCTAGGGGGGCGACGTTGGTCAGGTTGCAGCGGCCCTTGCCGGTGATGCAGAGCTTGCGCCCCGGCCGGGCCATCTTTTCGAGGACAATCACCTCTGCCCCGCAGAGCGCGGCCTGGCCGGCGGCCATCAGCCCGGCGGCGCCGCCGCCCACCACCACCAGGCGCACCGGTGCCGGTGCATGCATTGGGGCGTTGGGCTTATCCGACCGGGAAGAGGGGGTGATCTGCATGGCCCAGTACTACATCAAACCACGGCAAAAAACATCACAATCCTCAAGTCCGCCGCGGCAAGGGGTAAGCGGCTGTACCCCCTTTGCTTCGCGGCCGCCCAGCCGCCAGGAAGAATTCGATTGCAAAAGGCCGCGAAACAAGGGTAAATACGACGCCGCTGCACCCAGTGAAGAGGCGTGCAGCCGACAGACAACGCTTAATCCCGCAGCAGCGGGAGCGGGGGAACCACATTCACGGGGCGGATCGCATACGCGTAAGGCATCTCTCAGCCTGAGCCCGTCAGCTAACCTCGCCTGCGTCATGGGAGCCTCCGGTTGTGTGCCCGAGGCTGGTTTCTTGGCTTGCAACAGGAGCATTCCGTGGACGCATCCGTCTCCCCCAAATTATCCCCGTCCGACACCGAACACCACCATCCGAAAGCCCCGCTGCCCCATCTGGCGCTGGCGGCACTGGGGATCATCTACGGTGATATCGGCACCAGCCCCCTGTACACCATCAAGGAATGCTTCTCCGGAAGCCACGGGATAGCGACCACCCCGGCCAACATCCTGGGGATTCTTTCCATGGTCTTCTGGTCGTTGATCTTCGTGGTCAGTATCAAATATGTGCTCTTTGTCCTCCGGGCCGACAACAAAGGGGAGGGCGGAACCTTCTCCCTCCTGGCCATGCTGCGCAGCCGGCTGAAGGACGACAAGAAACGCTGGGCCATCCTGACCATCCTGACCGCTTCGGGCGCGTCGCTCCTCTATGGCGACGGCGTGATCACCCCGGCTATCTCGGTCCTGTCGGCCATCGAAGGGCTCAACATGGCCACCGACGCGGCCGCCGACTTCGTGGTGCCGTTGACCTGCGTGATCCTGGGCGCGCTCTTCTTCGTGCAGCGGCACGGCACGGCCGTGATCGGCAAGGTCTTTGGCCCGGTGATGATCGTCTGGTTCGGCACCCTGGGCATCCTGGGGGGGCTCGCCATCAGCCAGCAACCCGGGATTCTGGCCGCCCTCAACCCCTACCACGTGATTACCTATTTTGCCGACAACCACCTCCACGGCACGGTCGCCCTGGCGTCGGTCGTCCTCTGCATCACCGGCTGCGAAGCCCTCTACGCCGACATGGGCCACTTCGGCCGCCAGCCCATTCGCCTGACCTGGTATTGCGTGGTCCTTCCCGGCCTGCTGCTCAATTACTTCGGCCAGGGGGCCTATCTGCTCCAGAACCCGGACATCACCGACATCAACCCCTTCTTCGCCCTGGCGCCCAAGGGCCTGCTCTATCCCCTGGTCGCCCTGGCCACGGTTTCCACCATCATTGCCTCGCAGGCGATGATTTCCGGGGTCTATTCCCTGACCCAGCAGGCGGTGCAGCTCGGGTTCACCCCGCGCATGCGCATCGTTCATACCTCGGAGAAGGCCAAGGGCCAGATCTACATCCCCACGGTGAACTGGATGGTGATGATCGCCTGCCTGACCCTGGTGCTGGTTTTCCGGGAATCCTCCCGCCTGGCCGCGGCCTACGGCTTTGCGGTGACTGCCTCGATGACCATTACCTCGACCATGTATTTTCAGGTCACCCGGATCAAATGGAATTGGCCTTTGGGGCAGAGCCTGGCCCTGTTGCTCCTGTTTCTCTTTTTCGACAGCTCCTTCCTGGCCGCCAACATGCTCAAGGTGGTGGACGGCGGCTGGATTACCATGTGCATCGCCACCGCCATCCTGGTCGCCATGGTCACCTGGCGCGATGGCCGCGCCCTGCTGGCCAAGCATTACGAGCTGATGCGGTTGCCGACCGATGTCTTCCTCAACGATCTGGCCAACTACAGTCCGCAACGGACAGCCGGCACCGCGGTCTTCATGACCATCAACCCCGAAGGCATTCCCCACACCCTGCTCCACCATCTCAAACATAACGAGGCCCTGCACGAGCGCGTGCTCCTCTTTTCCATCCTCTCGGCGGGAACCCCGACTGTCCCGGCCGAGGAGCAGGTGTCCCTGGAGGATCTGGGCCAGGGGTTTTATCGCATCAAGGCCCATTACGGCTTCATGGAAAGCCCCAACATGCCCAAACTGCTTGAGCTGTTGGGCAGAAAAGGGCTGGAGATCGACATCTACACCACCTCCTTCTTCCTTGGCCGCGAAACCCTCTTCCCCACCGGAACCTCGCCCATGGCCCGGTGGCGCAAACACCTTTTTATCTTTATGTCCCGCAACGCCTGGAACGCCACTTCATTCTTCAAGGTACCGCCCGATCGGGTGGTGGAGCTGGGCAATCAGGTGGAGATATAAAGCGGCCGCTTTCCTTTTTTTCAGGAGATGGCTTGGTTGGCGTCAAGGAAGCGGTTATTTTTGGACGAGGCATCGTTGTAGAGTTTGTCCCTGAACCGCATGGCGCCCCAGTGCTTGTTCCTGTTGTGCAAAAGGGCTCCCCCAAACGGTTGACAGAGGATTATGGCGAAGCTCTTTTTTAATCGAAAGAAAAATTATTTTTTTCGACTCCGCCCGGCGCTGCGCTGGCTGATCAAGCTCCGGGGATCGACCAAGGCCATCGCCGGCGGCTTTGCCCTGGGCACCTTCATCGCCTTCACCCCGACCATCGGCATCCAGATGTTTCTCGGAGCGGTGTTCGCCACCTTGTTCAACCTGAATCGGCCGGCAGCGATCATCCCGGCCTGGATCACCAATCCGGTCACCATTCCCCCGATTTTCGCCTTTAATTACTGGATAGGGCACCTGCTGCTCGGCGGACCTTCGGTCACGTCCGTCTACCATCAGTTGATCGATATCTGCAAGAGGCTGGCAACCCTCAACATGTTCCAGATCACCGAGCAGTTCATGGCCTTTGTCGCCCTGGGCAAGGAGATTGTCATTCCGCTCATCGTCGGCAGCGTCGTGGTCGGCGCCGTCTGCGCGGCGATCGCCTACTGGCTCTCCCTCCGCATCCTGTTCTATCTCAATCGCAAGCGGCGCGCCAGGGCTGTCCTTTCCTGACCAACGTCCCGGGCGCGGCTGCTTTTTTATGCAAGGCGGGTTTGCGCCCCGGGCAGATCGAACTCTCTCTTTGACATTCGGCAGGTTGTCACCTACATTCGTCCGGTGATACCGACGGCTTGTTTCGCCCCCTTTTCCCCGCGCGGCCATGGCACACTTTCACCCGAACACGATCACCGTCTTGTTGCTTTCCCTGGGCGTCCTGCTTGGGGCTGCCCGCATTCTCGGTGAGTTGGCGCAGCGATTGCGGCAGCCGGCGGTGGTGGGTGAGCTGCTGGCCGGGGTGTTGCTCGGGCCCACCGTGCTCGGTGCGCTTGCGCCGGGGGGTAACACCTTCCTCTTTCCCCAGGAGGGGCCGGGGGCCGTGGCCCTCAACACCATCACCGCCGTGGCGGTGACCCTCTTTCTCATGGTGGCCGGGCTTGAGGTCGATCTTTCCAATGTCTGGCGCAAGGGCTGGGTCGGGCTCAAGGTGGGCGTGGCCGGCATCGTCATCCCCTTTGCCGCCGGTTTTGGCATCGCCTGGACCCTGCCGCAGCTTTTCGGATGTCAGCCGGGGGTCAGCCCGCTGCTGTTCGCCCTCTTTCTGGCCATTGCCATGTCGATCTCGGCCCTGCCGGTGATCGTCAAGACCCTGCTCGACCTCAACCTCTACCGCAGCGATTTTGCGGTGGTGGTGATCAGCGCCGCCATCTTCAACGATCTGGTCGGCTGGATCATTTTCGCGGTGGTCCTCGGGCTGATCCAAAACACCGCCAATCTCGGCGACGGCATCACCCTCACCGTCACCCTGGCCCTGGGGTTTGTCCTGTTCGTATTCACCATCGGCCGTAAGCTGATCCACCGGCTGCTGCCCTATGTCCAGGCCTACACCTGGTGGCCGGGCGGCGAGATCGGCCTGGTCGTCATCCTCACCCTGCTGGGGGCGGCCTTCACCGAATGGATCGGCATCCACGCCATCTTCGGCGCCTTTTTCATCGGCATGGCGGTGGGGGACTCGCCCAACCTGCGCCGGCGCAGCCGCTATATCCTCGATCAGTTTGTCGCCAACATCTTTTCGCCCATCTTCTTTGCCAGCATCGGCCTGAAGGTGAATTTTATCGCCCATTTCGACGGCGTCCTGGTGCTGATCGTCCTGGTGGTCGCCTGTGTCTGCAAGCTGGTTGGTGGCGCAGTCGGCGCCAAGTGGGGTCGGATGGGCACCCGGGAGGCCTTGGCGGTGGGATTTGCCATGAATTCGCGCGGGGCGATGGAGATCATTCTCGGCCTGTTGGCCCTGGAGCGGGGGATTGTCTCGCAGGAGCTGTTTGTCGCCCTGGTGATCACCGCCCTTGTGACCTCGATGATGGGCGGGCCGATGATCCGGTTGATCCTCCGGCCGGTGCGCAGGTTGCGGCTGGAGGATGCGTTCCGGCTCGGTCTTTTTCTGCCCGAGTTGCGGGCCGACTCGATGAAAGGGGTGATTGCGGAAATGGCGGCCGCGGTCGGCCGGGTGCTGGGGGGCAGGCTGGAGTCGCAGAGCATCAGCCGGGTGCATTGCGCCCCTTCGGATGTGGCCTGCGCCGCCATGGTCAACGATGTGCTGTTGCTGGCCGCCGGGGTGGACGACATCAGCCGGCCCTACGTGGTTGCCGGCATCTCGGCCTCGGGGGTCAGGCTGTCCTTTCTGGAAGAGCAGCGCGCCCATGTGGTGTTCCTCATTCTGTCGCCCAAGAATGCCCCCGCCCTGCGCGGTGATATGGTGGCGGAACTCTCCTCGCTCTATCGTGATCCGCTGATGATTGAGCAGACGCTTCAGACCCGCAGCTTTACCGAGTTTCTCGCCCTGATCCGGACCTCGACGATCTCTCTCCAGAAAGAATAGGATGGGCCGGTGATGCGGCCCCCGGCGCGGTGCGGGATCGGGCCTTCGGGAAGGGCAGGGGCAGTTGCCGGATACGCCGGAACTTGGCCTCCTGTTCGGAACAGAGGTTGGCGACCGTGACCCCGAGCAGGCGGATCTTGCGCCGGCCGGCCTCGGTGGCGGCGAGCAGGCGGGGCAACTGGGCGAGGATGTCGGCGACTTCGAAAAAGCCTTGGGGGGTGGTGCAGGAGCGGGTGATGGTGGTGAAGTCGCTGTAGCGGACCTTGAGCGTCAGGGTGCGGCCGCCGGTTTTTTTCTGCGCCAGGATGCGGGCCACCTCCTGGACCTGATCGAAGAGGACGGCGCTCACCCGGGCAAAATCGAGGATGTCGGTTGAGAGGGTGGTTTCCGAGCCGATGGATTTGCGCACCCGCACCGGTTCCACCGGGCGGGGATCGATGCCCCGGGCCATGTCGTGGAAGAACAGGCCGGTCTTGCCGAACAGGGCCACCAGTTCCTCCCGGGAAAAGCGGAGCAGGTCTTCGCCGGTGCGGATACCCTGCTCGCGCATCTTCTGTTCCGTCACCCGGCCAACCCCGTAGAACTTGCCGATCGGCAGGGCGGCGATGAAGGCCGGGGCCCGGTCCGGCGGGATCACGGTGAGGCCGTCGGGTTTGTGGTAACCGGAGGCGATCTTGGCGAGGAATTTGTTGTAGGAGACCCCGGCCGAGGCGGTGAGGCCGGTGGCTTCGCGGATGGCGGCGCGGATGGCCTCGGCGATCCGGGTGGCCGAAGGCTCGCCGAGGAGATTGCCGGTGACGTCGAGAAAGGCCTCGTCCACGGAGAGCGGTTCCACCAGGGGGGTGTAGCGGCGGAACAGGGCCATGATCTGGCGCGACACCTCCTGGTAGCGCGCCATCCGCGGCTTGAGAAAAACAGCCTGGGGACACAACTGGTGCGCCCGGACACTGGGCATGGCCGAATGGATGCCGAAGGCGCGGGCCTCGTAGGAACAGGCCGCGACCACGCCCCGGCTCCGGGGCGAGCCGCCGACGATCACCGGCAGCCCGCGCAGCTCGGGCCGGTCCCGTTGCTCGACCGAGGCGAAAAAGGCATCCATGTCGACGTGAATGATTTTTCGGGTGAGCGGCATGGGCAAAAACGGTTTGGGCTCAGGCTGTTATCGCCATTGACGCTGACAGCGGTCACGGCTATTATCACACTGGACGCACCGGCACGATGGTGCAATACCGTACAACAAATCAGAGGGCAGGGAAACAGGCAAAATGAGCGCGTATCAGGAGCGAAAGCACCATCTGCGGCAGCACCCGGCCACCTGGCTGGTAACCGGCATTGGATTTTGCAAGCGGGCCAACCTCAGAGCCTAACCATCTCCAGCCTATCCACCTGATAAAATAAGAAAGGCACCAAGGAGCATTCAATGTCCAGCACCCTGGGAACCCTCTTTCGGGTCACCACCTTCGGCGAATCGCACTGCAAGGGCGTCGGCGCCATTGTCGACGGCTGTCCCGCCGGGATGGCGTTGACCGAGGCCGACATCCAGCCGCAGCTTTCCCGGCGGCGGCCGGGGCAATCCGATCTCTCCACCCCCCGCCAGGAGGCCGACCAGGTGGCCGTCTACTCCGGGACCGAGTTCGGCCGGACCCTGGGCACCCCGATCATGCTCCTGATCAACAACAAGGACCAGCGGCCCCAGGATTACGGCGAGATGAGCCGGATTCCCCGGCCCTCGCACGCCGATTTCACCTACCAGATGAAGTACGGCGTCCGTGCCTCCAGCGGCGGCGGCCGGGCGAGCGCCCGCGAGACCATCGGCCGGGTGGCTGCCGGGGCCATCGCCGAGAAATGGCTGCGCGAGACCTACGGCACCGAGATCGTGGCCTGGGTGAGCGCGGTCGGCGATATCGAGGCCCCGGAGGTAGACGCCCTGCGGATCAGCCGGGCCGAGGTCGACAGCCAGATGGTCCGCTGCCCGGATGCGGCCACGGCCGGACAGATGGAGGCCCGGATCAAGGAGGTGCTGGCGGACAAGGACAGTATCGGCGGCATCCTCACCTGTGTCTGCCGCAACGTGCCCATCGGTCTCGGCGAGCCGGTGTTCGACAAGCTGGAGGCCCGTCTGGCCCAGGCCATGCTGTCGCTGCCCGCCACCAAGGGCTTTGACATCGGTTCCGGTTTTGCCGGCACCCGGATGCGCGGCAGCCGGCACAACGACCCCTTTGTCAAGAAAGGGCAGCAACTGGGCACCCGGACCAATTACAGCGGCGGTGTCCAGGGCGGGATCAGCAACGGCGAGCCCATCGTCTTCCGGGTGGCCTTCAAGCCGGTGGCCACCATCGGCAGGGCCCAGGAGACGGTTGATTTCGACGGCGAGGCAGTGGTGCTGGCGGCCAAGGGCCGGCACGACCCCTGCGTGGTGCCGCGGGCGGTGCCGATCGTCGAGGCCATGGCCGCCCTGGTGCTGATCGACATGGCCCTGCAACAGCGAGCCCGCCAGACGGTCAGCCCTTTGTGAGAGACGACGTCGTGATATCCCGGCCGGCCTCCATCCTGGTTGTCGATGACTCCCCGATCAATCAGCGCATCCTGCAGAATCTCCTGGCCAAGGAGGGGTACACGGTGCGGGTCGCCGATCACGGCAAGGCGGCCCTGGCGCTGGTGGCGGAGGAACAGCCGGATCTGATCCTGCTCGACATCCTCATGCCGGAGATGGACGGTTTGGAGTTCTGCCGCCTGCTGAAGGAGCAGGCGGCCACCCGCGATATTCCGGTCATCTTCATTTCGTCGCTCGACCATACCGCCGACAAGCTCAGCGGCTTTGCGGCCGGCGGGGTCGATTACGTCACCAAACCCTTTCATCCGGCCGAGGTCCTGGCGCGGATCAGCACCCACCTCAAGCTCTGCCGGTTGCAGCGGCAACTGGGCGAGAAAAACCGCCAGCTCGAACTGGAGAAGCGGAAGTCCGAGGCCCTGCTGCTCAATGTCCTGCCGGCCCGCGTTGCCGCGGAGCTGATGGAGAAGGGCAATTGCGCCCCTCAGAATTTTCCCGAGGTGACCGTCTGTTTCGTCGATATCGTCCAGTTCACCGCGGCGGCCGCCACCCTGGCCCCGGAGGTGCTCATCGGCGAGCTCAATAGCCTGTTCACCGCCTTTGACCGGATCGCCGGGATCAACCGCTGCGAGCGGATGAAGACCATCGGTGACGCCTACCTCTTTGTCTGTGGCATTCCCGAGGCCAACGGCGACCATATCCGGGACGCGGCCGTCGCCGCCCTGGAGATGCTCGCCTACGTCCGGGAACGCAACCGCGCCGCCGGCCAGCAGTGGCAGGTGCGGATTGGCATCCATGCCGGGCCGGTGGTGGGCGGCATCGTCGGCTCGAAAAAATATCTCTACGACATCTTCGGCGATACGGTCAATATTGCCTCCCGTCTGCAAGCCCTGTCCGAACCGATGCGCATCAACGTCTCGGCAGAGGTCTATCATCGCCTCCGGGAGGAGTTTGTGTTTTCCTGTCCGCTCGAGGTGGAGATGAAGGGGAAGGGGATGCAATCCACCTGTTTTCTCGAAGGACGGCAGCCGGTTCGGCGGTCTTTTTCCGCAGAGTAGCCGCATCCTTGTCAACAATTGCATGCCGCCGATCTGCCCTCCTCTTCGCCCGTGCCCGGTAGTGCCCGGTTTTTCGGAGTTTTCGCCGTGAACACGTTGTGGAATATCGCCGATCTGATCGATCTCCATTTTTTTTCCCGGCTCGACGAGGAACTGCGACGCACCGACGGCGAGGCGACCCTGGCCAAACGCGACCGGCTCATCTATCTGGCCAAGATCGAACCGCACCTGGGCAAGGCGGATGCCGTCCCGCCCCGCATCCTGGTGCGGAAATGGCTGACCATGCGGCGGTTGCAGTACCAGCGGGAACGGGGGCACGAGGGCGTGCCGCTGCCCGGAACCGTGTGGCGGGAACTGGCCCTGCTCTGCCAGGGGCTGATCTTTTTCTGCGGTCTGGCCGCCGGGCTCGGACTGGCCGGTTCCCTCCTCCTCTACTCGGGGACCACCCCGCTCAATGTCTCGGTCTATTTCGGTCTGTTCGTTGTCCTCCAGCTCGCGTTCCTCGGTTTGCAGGTCCTTTTGTTGGGATACCGGCGTCTCCGACGGATTCCCCTGGAGTCGACGGTGGTCTACCTGCTGCTCGGCCGGGCGCTGATGCGGGGGCTGGATTCCATCCGCAGGCGGGTACAGCGGACGATGACCGGCAGCCAGCGCCTTGACTTGGCGGCGTTGGCGGGCGGCGTCCACCAGCGCAAGGAACTGGCCGCCCTGCTCATCTGGCCGGCCTTCATCCTGGTGCAACTGGGCGGTATCGGCTTCAACCTCGGGGTGATCGGCGCCACCCTGGCCAAGGTGGCCTTTGCCGATATCGCCTTTGCCTGGCAGTCGAGCCTGCAACTCTCCGCCGAGCTGGTCGCCGGCCTGGTCCGCTGGATTGCCGTGCCCTGGTCCTGGGCCGTGCCCCAGGCCTATCCGAGCCTGGCCCAGATTCAGGGCAGCCAGATGGTGCTGAAGGAGGGGGTGGCCCATCTGGCGACCGGCGACCTGGTGTCGTGGTGGCCTTTTCTCTGCTGTGCGGTGCTGGTTTACGGTCTTCTGCCCCGCTGCCTGCTGCTGGTGCTGGGGATAGGGCAACAGCGGCGAGCCCTGGCGCAGTTGCATTTCGCCACCCTCGGTCTCCGGCCGCTCTTGCAGCGGATGACCGCGCCCCGGGTCGATACCAACGGGGTGCGGGAGATCGAGCGGTCCCCGAGACCGTGCGGTCCGGGAAAACGGGAGCAGAAGCCGGAAAAGGAGGGGTTCCGGCCGTCTCTATGCCGGCGCCGGCCACGATCTCCGCAGGAGGGGCCCGGTTGTCCCTGCTGATCCCGGATGAACTCTATGCGGAGTGCCCGCAGGCGGCACTGCTTGGCCTGGTGCAGCCGGGATTCGGCCCTGGCCCTGTCGAGCGGGTCCGCTATGGCCTGCCCGGCGTGGCCGAGATCGAGAGCCTGGCTCCCGTGGCCGCCGCGACGGCAGCGGGAACATTGGCCGGCGTCCTGGTGCTGCACGAGGCCTGGCAGCCGCCGCTCAAGGAGACCGAACGGTTTCTGGGCGAGCTGCGGCGCCTGATCGGGGAACGAACGCCGATCACCATCCTCCTCATCGGCCGGCCCACGGCGACAACGGTGCTGACCCCGGTCGCGCCGGAAGCCCTGCTCGTCTGGACCCGGAAAATGCAGGCCCTGGGCGATCCCTGGCTCGACGTCCGCCCCCTGGTACAGCCATGAAACCGGCGGTTCCGGAATTCGCCATCATCGGCCACCCCAACGAGGGCAAGTCCTCGGTCCTCTCCACCCTGGCCGAGGACGATTCGGTGCGGGTCAGCCCCATCCCCGGCGAGACCGTGGTCTGTCAGGCCTTCCCGGTGCGGATCGACGGCCGGGAGATCATCCGCTTCATCGACACCCCCGGCTTCCAGAATCCGCGCCAGACCTTGCAATGGCTCAAGGAGTACCGGGGGCCGGAGGAGGGGATGCTGGCGGCCTTTATCGCGGCGCACCAGGGCGATCCCGCCTTCCGCGACGACTGCGAACTGCTCGGACCGGTGGCGGCCGGGGCCGGGGTGATCTTCGTGGTCGACGGCTCGCGACCCCTGCGCCACGTCGACCGGGCCGAGATGGAAATTCTTCGCCTGACCGGCGCCCCTCGAATGGCGGTGATCAACTGCAAGGAGGAGGGGACCGGTTATCTCGACCGGTGGCTGAACGAATTTCGCAAGCATTTCAATGCGGTGCGCCTATTCAACTCCTGCCGGGCCAATTACCGCCAGCGGATCGATCTGCTGGAGAGCCTCAAGGCCATCGACCAGCAGGTGGAGCCGGTGCTTCGGGCCGTGGTCGAGGCCTTCCAGGAGGACTGGGAGGTGCGCAACCAGCGTGCTGCCGCCCTCCTCGCCAACCTGCTCCAGGATGTCCTCGCCTACCGGCGAACCGTCCCCTGCGCCGCCGACGAGGAGGAGCGCCGGCGGCGGGAGCTGCACCGGGAGTTCCTCGACTACGTCACCGAGCGGGAACGGCAAACCCAGGCCGCGATCCGGCACCTGTTCAAACACAACATCTTCAACCTGGAACTGCCGCCGCAATCGATCCTGGAGGAGGATCTGTTCAGCCAACGGACCTGGGAATTCCTCGGCCTGAGCGACCGGCAGATCATCCTCGCCGGAGCCCTGGGCGGCGCGGCCCTGGGCGTGGGCATCGACGCCGCCACCATCGGCACCTCGTTCGGCCTGTTTTCGGCGGTCGGCGGGCTGATCGGCGCCGGGGCCACGGCCCTCAAGGGCAGGGAGTTGTTGACCGGGATGCGGCTTTTGGGCATGCGGATGGGCGGCGAGCAACTGCGGGTGGGGCCGGTGGCGAACATCCAGTTGCTGTACATCCTCCTCGACCGGGGGCTGCTCTTTTACGGCCATGTGATCAACTGGGCGCACGGCCGGCGCGATTACGAGCGATCACCCGGCCTGTCGCGATCCGCCGGCGGGAAGAGCGGCCTGACCAGCCACTGGAACCGGGAGCAGCGCGCCCTCTGCGACCGTTTTTTCCGGGCAGTGCGCAAAGACCGCGGGGGCGAGATCGAGGAGGCCTCGGCGGCCCTCCAGGATCTGCTCTGCGACCAGTTTGCCGAGATCGCCGAGGACCGGGTTTGGGCCGGCGCCGGCGGCGACGGTTCCGGCCAGCGCGGCCAGGCCGGCAGCGAATAGGTCCGGGTGCTGCCATGCCGCCGCGTCTTTTGATCGTTAACTGCGCCAGCCCCTATTTTTTCTACATCCCCATGGGCAGCTTCGGCCTCTGCGACGCGATCGGCAAACAGGGGCTGGCGGCGCGGATCTTCAACCCGGCCCTCTATCCGGAATCCCGGGTGCGGCCACAACTGTTCGCTGTCCTCAATACCCTGCAACCCACCCATGTCGGCTTCGTCTGCCATTGGCAGGAGACCGCCCACGGCCTGTTGACCGCCCTGGCGATGGTCCGGGAGTGGAGCCGCGAGGTGGTCACCTTTTGCGGCGGCTTCACCGCCNCCTATTTTGCCGAGGACCTCTTGCGGANCGTGGCGGGGCTCGATTTGGTGGTGACCGGCGACCCCGAGCAGCCGGTGCTGGATCTGCTGCTGGGCCGGCCTCCCGACATGATCGCCAATCTGGTCTGGCGGGAGCACGGCGCCATCCGGCGCAGCGAAGGCCACTGGCTGATCGACCAGCCGCTGTTCGACCGCCTGGCCTTTGGCGACTGCTCCTGCCTGATTGATGCCGAACGCTACTTCGAGCGGATCAACACCAAGCTGGGCTTTCCGCTCCTGCTCGGCCGGGGCTGCGTCTTTGATTGCGAGTACTGCGGCGGCAGCCGTCATGCCTTCCGTCTCCATTCCGGCCGGACCAAGCCAGTCACCCGCACGGTCCCGGCCATCCTTGCCGACCTGCACCGGCTGCGAGCGCAAACCCGGATCCTCTACCTCTGCTACGAGAACGATCCGACCTTCGTCAAGACCCTGTTCCGGGCTATCGGCGAAGATCCGGACCTGCGGGGCCATTTCACCCTCCACTACGGGGCCTGGCACCTGCTCGACGCCGAATTCCTCGACCTTTACCGACACGCCTTCGACTGGACCACCGTGCCCCCGATCTTCGAGTTTTCGCCCGAGGTGATCGGAGACAGCCAGCGGGCGGCCATCAAACGGGGGGCAACCTATGGCCTGGCGGCGATGGAAGACAATTTCCGCGCCATCGCCGCCGCCTTTGCCGGACGGGTGCGGATCGAGGCCTTTTTCAGCCGCTATCATCCGGCGCTCTCCGTGGCGGACCTGGAACGCGAGACCGGCGCGATCCTCTTGTTGCAACACCGGATGGTGCGTGAGGGGCTGCCGGTCCATGTCTGTTTCGACCACCTCTCCACCGATGTCGCCAGCCGCTATTGGGAGGAGCACCGGGAGCGGCCCCGCGACTTTGCCCGGTTTCTCGATCTGAAAACCCGGGTGGACGAGGGCCGCCTCTATCCTTTTCCGGTGGATAACCTCTGCCTGCTGATCCCGGAACATCTGCCCCCCTCCTTTCTGGTTCGGCACGAGGCGCTGCTGCTGGTACTGGAGCGGCTGGAGCGCCATTGCCACGAACTGGTGCAGATCCTCCTCGCCTGTCTGGAGGATCGGTGGCTCGGCGAACTGGCAGCGACCCTGGTCCCTTGGCTCGACGAAAAAACAGCGGCCGACTTTTTTGCCGAACCGCCGCTGGCAGCACTAATCGAAGGGCTGGGGCAGCGGCTGGAAAGCGAGAGCTTCTCCTGTCCCCCTTTTTTGGCCGACCTGTTCCGTTTCAGCCGGAAAAAACTCGACCAGGCCCTGCGACCGGTGGCCGCCCTCTCCGAGGCATCAGCCCCCGGCGGCTGTTTTGTGCTCGACCAGGCCCGGATAAGCATCCACGAGCAGGACTACTTCGACCTCCTCCCCCTTCTCCGGCGGTTGCAGGAAAAGACCACTGGTGCGCTTCCCTACCAGCGAACCGTCTGTCTGTTCCTGGACAGCGGCATTATCGCCATGCCCCACGCCTTGTACCGGGCCAGCGTACGCCTGTTCGAGCAGCCCCGAACCCTTGCGTCCTATCGCGCGGCCCTGTATTGCGAGCAGCGCATCGACATGGAGCACCACCAGCGGTTCATTGACCGGCTGATTATGGCAGGAGTGCTCCTTGCCGCCCCCTGTCCCTAAGCGGCACCTCCCTGGAGCTGATGAATACATCCGCACGCGGCACCATCAGCGCCACCGCCGATAGCATCCCCGATTGATCGCTACGCCTTTGCCTCTGGTGCGATGAGGAGAGGATTTTGGGGCGCGGGATGGGGAAGGGTTGACCACGGGGAATCGCACCCGTCAAAGAGGTGCGGGGCTGGTCTTTGCGGCAGGGGGGTGGGGGGATGAAGACGAAGAGGCGCACCGCTTTTTCGTGCCGTGCGGGAACGTTGGCAGAGGGCTGCGGGACGCCATGGCTCTCTTGCCCCGCTGATGCAGGTCGCCGCCCTCCGAAATCGACCGGCTGGAAATCTCGGAGTTCAGATCGTGGTGTGCACAGGGTGTCCCGGTACGGAAGAGTGCGGGGGCTTCTTCGACTTGAACCACTCTTCGCACCGCTTGACCACGGTGGCGAACATCTTTCCAAAGAGCATGCTGGGACCAAAGCTCAAAAGAAGGACGATCGGACCGAAAAACTGCAACGCGGCCACAGCAGTGAAAAAGTCGGTTGCCCGCCACAAGGCCACAAACAGGCCCACAACAACCAGGACGAGAAACAGGTACACACCGATGTCGAACAGACTGCTTTTCGGCTTTTCCATGATGGAAATATAAGCAGGGTCCCTTTCCGTGTCAAAATCCATGGCATTGACCAATTGCTATCGGCGCCGTCGGCCGGAGAGCGTGGAAAATGGCGGGGCAACAAAAGGCAGCGCCGTTACGCCCTGCCTTGAGGTTCTTTCTCTCCCCCCGGCCGGACTTTTTTTCCTCTTCGTTGGAGGGCATGCCCCGATGTTTGCCCCTGTTGCAATGACGGCGCAGGATGCATACAATAAAATCTACCAACGATGCGACGGATTCAGGGAGGCGAATTATGAGCAGCTTTATCCTGTTTGAATTGGTCAAAGGCGTAGTCTTGGGGGTTATTATTTGCCTTTTGATATTCATCGAGAGATGGCACAAAAACCATCCGCATCCGCCCGGCTTGCACACCTAGCCGAAACAATGCGGACAAGACGCGTACAGCGTGAAACAGTATGAAATCGACTCCCATCGTGTTGGGAGAGAAATGCAAGATTACTCCGGGGCTCACGCCTCGTTCCTTTCGGGAGAAAATTGCAACCCCGCAGAGGGTGGCTGCCCCCGCGAGTGGCACGGCGTCCCGATTTCCGGTGCAGATCAGGACAGCCCGGAGGGGTCATCCTCTGCTGAAGCGGTGAGCACAATTTTACCCAAGGTATGGGTCTCCATCACCTCATGATGAGCCCGGGCCGCCTGGGCAAGCGGCATCTCCCGGCTGATCACCGGGCACAGGGAGCCGTTTTCCAGGCCGGCGACAAAGGCCGCGTGCATGCTGGCCTGTTCGCGGGCGGTGGCGTTAAAGAGCGTCATCCCCATGATCACCGCCTCTCTCCCCATGGCGTCGCGCGGATCGATCTCCACCCTCCCCCGGCTGCCGACGATCACCACCCGGCCGCCGGTCGCCAACGCCCCGAGATCCTTTCCCAGGTTGACATTGGCCAGCATCTCCAGGATGACATCCAGACCGGCGCCGCAGGTGAGCTCGGCTGTTTGCGCCAGGTGGCCCGCCTGGTTGTGATCGAGGACCGCATGCGCCCCGGCCTTGAGCACCAACTGCCGGCCCTGCTCGCTACCGACGGTGGCGATCACCCACATCCCCGCGGCTTTTGCCAGTTGGATCGCGGCGATGCCGACGCCGCCGCTGGCACCGTGCACCAGCACACTCTCGCCCGGCAGGGCGTGCGCCTTCTGGAACAGGGCGCGAAAGGCCGCCCCATAGGGCACGCCGATAGCCGCGCCCTGGGCAAAGGATATCCCCGGGGGGAGGGGATGGGTCTGGGCCTCGGTACAGAGCACCTTCTCCGCATAGGTCCCGGTGAGCGACCAGGCGATGTAGACCCGATCCCCGATCTTGCGATGCCGGACGCCGCTGCCCACCGCCTCGACCACCCCGGCGCCGTCGATCCCGGGGGTATAGGGGAGCTGGGCCTTTTGGGCGTACAATCCGGAACGGATATAGCAGTCCACCGGATTCACCCCGGCCGCCTGCAACCGGACCAGCACCTGTCCCTCAGCCGGTACCGGATCAACGACCTCCTCCATCCGCATCACTTCAGGATCGCCGAATCTGTCGACAATGATTGTTTTCATGACCGTCTCCTTGAGTTGGTTGAGGGGAGAGGAAAAAGAGGGCTCGGAGCATCCGCGCCTCAACGAGGCCGACCGGTCGAGGTTCCCTCACTCGACGGCCGGTCACCGTTGATGGTAACCCTCGGAGCTTCCTTCATGAGTCTTTTCTGATTTTTCAAGGGAACTATTACCGGGCGCTCGGGGATGTACAATGGAGCAAGATAATATACGGAATGGATAGCAAACCTATTTTCCCAAAAGAATTTTAAAGAGAAAGATCCTCCCCCAAACGGAAACGCTGGTGTGGTATTTGCGAAAGGTGCTAGTGTGCAGGTATAATAAAAACGACGAATAGATGAAAAGTCAGGAACCGGTTGCCAACCTCGATTTCTTCCCTGAATCCGTGAAGCCCTCAGCCAAACCTCCGCTTTCGGGTCTGTTGGGGGCGATTGTCAGCCTTGCGGGCTGATGCTGTTGCTTATACGCCGAACGCTACGGCCACTTGAGCGTCTTGTTCATTGAAAAATCAAATAGTTGGCGAAGCGAAGGCGCAGTTGTTCTGTATCGTGCTGATTTTTTGCTAAGTTTCAATCAGTTGGCCGGAACCAGCCGCGAGTACACGACGCTGAAAGCGGTGAAGGCCGGGCAATGCCGGCTGAAGCGCAACGTTAATCGCCGTCCGGTGGTGATCAGCCGTCCGGCCAGATACATCAACTCTTGGATCACGGTTCTCAGCCGTCTGCGTTTGGCCGAATGCCTCACCGGTCCAAAGGGGGCGATCAGGCCCGTTTGGCCGACAAATCGGAGGATGTTGTAGGCAAAGGCGCCTAAAGCCATCACCAGGGCATTGGTGGC
>JGI24731J21663_1001368_pt1 | contig 18968 bp, 16 predicted proteins | sample EPASupsiteHSE605_FD_21663 | JGI IMG/M metagenome (IMG submission 21663) | reverse complement strand
TTCAATTATTTCTTAACTTCTTTGACCCCAAAACCCCAACCAATATGACCCCAAAAATTGAATAAATTGATAAATGGGGTCATTTTGACATCCCTAGAATGAACTTACAATATTAAAAGCTTATAAATGATTTTTTGCAATAATTTTTTGATCATAACACATTTAATTCTGTTTGTGATAAAAATCATATTGAATCATGAACTATTATCTAGAAATTAATCCCTAAAGGGTAATACATTATAATTTTCTATGAGATGTTAACACATATCAAGGTTTTTTTAATTTCTAATAATTCCCATTTTCAGTTCCCTTACATTCATTATTTGTTTGATTAAGGCCAAAGAATATTCCTATGATAGGGTTTGGTTTAATAAATCCCAAATAAGATTGTGACATTTCATTTTCAACGAGAATAGGCAGATATCAAAACATTCTCAATTTTTTGATTATTAATTTGTGATAATGAATCCAAATGGTACATCATCAACAGTCTTCATGCAAATTATCGAAAAATGCATTTTTCTTACATTGTTCATCTCATATCATAAATATATTAATAAATTATTGTCAAATGAACTTTTTTGTTTATTCAAAGTTATTCAATTCTTATGTTCATTTTTCATGTATCTTCTTGTTTTAAACAATCCGAAAAATGCCATGATTCCACTAACAAACATAAATTTATTATTATATTGGAATCTTGGTTTGGGATGTAACGGTGAAACTCTTGATCAAGGAAGGTCTTATATAGACAACAATGTAAGTATTTGCCATTGTTTCTTCTCAAGATATTCAAAATATCCTGGAGATGGTGGGGTGAAATGTATTGATGGTGGAGAATATTCGATGAATATAATTTACACAGTGTTCAATTATTGTTCAGCTGAGAGAGGAGGTGCAATTTGGTTTGCCTCATTCAATTCATATCTCAGGATGATATGTGCTAATAGATGCAGTGCATCAAATTATGGACATTTTTCATATCTTGAAGCTTCATCGATGAACCAAGTGGAGTATCTATCAGCATCATTTTGTTCTCATTCCATTTCTGGATGTTATTCTATTGAGTTATTCTCAGGTGACCAGAGAGTTGACAACACAAACAGTTCAATGAATAATGCTGTAATATGCTCTGGTATTCTCATAATATCCACATCCTCATTCACAAGCTCATATTGCACTTTTTCTAACAATAAGGTATCAAATTGCATTTGTATTTACTTTGTATCATCCTTAGGATTATTAACAATGTCTTATTCAAACATTGTTCATAATAACAGCCCAAATTCTTTTGGAGTTGTATATGTTGATTCGGAAGGATCAAGAAAGATGATGTATTGTATTTTTCATGACAATCAAAACTATTAATTTTGTGTTTATAAGGGTTCTCTTGAAATTTCTCACTCAATCATTGATCATTCTTCTTCATTCTCATTATCCACATCAGTATCAACAATAACGAATAATACATTTTCTTATTTAATGACATATCAATTGCGATTCTTCAATTCTTATCATTGCATTACTGATTTCCCAGAAAAAAAACCAGATCAATCTCCAAGAAGATCACTTGATAAAACATTTAACGAAACCCCAAAAGAGACAATACCACATACATATAACGATTTTTTTTGCACTAATGAAATGTACAATATGAGAGACATCAGTGTGATATTCTTATTATCTTTCTTCTGTCTATCCAACACCAAATAACTATACATTTATAGTAATGATTTTCAATAGAAATATTATTTGGTAAAAAATAGAGTGTTTGTATTGATTATGTGAAACAATACGTCAAAGTTGATCTATTTTGAATGCAATATCACTATGCGACATTGCCCAATCAAACATCTCTCTTGGATTGGCTAGTTTATTAATCGCTGTTATGGTTTTGTCACAATTTTAAATTGGATTTTTTGAATCATTTCTCATGTTGTGTTTTTCATTAATCCAAATTGTGTTTTGTCTGGGAAATGGCCATTATGATTTTCTTATTGCCAATATGAAGTATTCATTTTATGCAGATTTTTCGAAAAATGGCGAGATTTGGATAAGATTGAATTATAAAAACAAAACAAATGTAAAAGGAACCTCAATTAATTTCCAATTTAAGGCCGATACCACTACTGAATTCTTAAAAATAGTGGAGAAAATTGGATGGTCTGATAGTTTAAATACAATATCTCGTGAGCAAAGCTGGATTCTTGAGAATTTTTCCTTATCATCAGCCTACTTGCCACCAGAAAACATTTCCACATACATGACAAACATATTTAATGGGAATTCGCCTACAGGAGCTCCCTTTTCTGAATCATATTCTGATGGTTATGTATACTATGGAGGCATTTTGAGAACCTATGGTTCATGGACAAGTATGTTTTATGGATGTGGCCAGTCTGTTAGCGTTGGATCACTCGTTTTATTCAGAACAGGGGGAGATAATGGGCTTTACAAGCACTTATGCTTTGGTGAGTACATACATCATAAGTGTAATGACTACACTATAGCATCCAACTCCATCACATCAAAAATTGGCAATAACAACACTAGAGTTTTATGGGCGAAAGTGAAAATACAGCCCTTTATCGAAACATTTTATAGGCCCGTGACCTCCAGATCCCTTTTTTTATATCTCAGTTTTATTTTAATATAAATGTTCATCTTTTTTGCTATTTGTTCTTGTTACGAGACAAAATATCAATACGAATGCACATGGCTGAAGATTTTTTACCATAAATCAACGGGAGGGGTGTTTTTTAAGAATTTTTCTCAATGTATGTTTTCATTGGATACAAATTTGTATAGTATTTTTAGTTTTCTTGATAATAGATTCAAAATAAATGGGAAGTTTGAGTTTTTATTAGAATATCCTGAGTTGTCAGGATACAATAGGTGGAGACAGACTTTATTACCATGGAATAATGACGAGATCACTGGTAATGCAGCTGAAGGATATGAAAATGTATATAATACATGGTCTGAATCATATTGGGGTGGTTTGGTTAAATCTAACCATGGTTGTGGTGTTCATACACTCATTGATGGTTCTGCTGGGACAATATATTGGCATTACGCTATTGGGTGCACCTCTACATACTATAGCCCACAATACCCAGGACCTAATGGATATCTGGTGGTTGAGTGCTGTTTGTGGATCAGACTGAGCGATACATCTTTGTTGAACAAAGAGACAGTTGTTATTAGTCGAAAGCACATACCTCTCGTTCATCTTTTGTATCTATTAATTGTTCAATAGCAAGTTTTTTACATTAACAAGAAAATGCCGAATATCATGTTAATGCTACAAAGCCTTTTTAAGGGATATTCTTCAGTAAATAGGAGTTCATTATGGTTATACTTTTTAACAACTATACCAGATCCACCATTTGCACCATTACCATTTCTTGTTGACTGATACCGGCCGCCTCCCCCTCCACCCCCGCCTCCTTTCCCATCAAGACCATTCACTCCATTTGATCCCTGATCTTCACCATTTCCTCCACCACATTCACAAATTCCAACATTATAAAAGATTCATCAACTGACAATAACCTGAAAAATTTTTTAATTAACTAGGGTTTAAAGATCAGCAAAAACGAAACCCTTTGATTCTCATTATTAAGTCATTATTAGGAAGGATACAAGAAAAAAGATCATTTTTTTTTAAACGGAAATGGCTCTTGTATCAGTGACAACTGATGAACTCGAACAGGTTGTCGGTATTTTTAGGACATCTGTAGAAAAAGAATCGCAGGGATTATTGAATGCGAAACTTGATATTAACAAAATCGTTAATCAATTTGAGAATTTGATTAGACAGAAAGTTCAGGTAGTTCCTTCTTTGAAAGAGGATATTAAAGAACAAGACCTGAAAAACGAGATCGAAAAAATGCAGAGAAAGGCATTGAGATTGAAAACCCAAATACAAAATAATAGGACAATGTTTGTTGAAGAGGTGAGAAGACAAGCAGAAAAACAATTCGAAGAAAGGAGACCAAGGTTGGATGATTTGAATATCGAACATTCCGAAGATATTCCACAAGATATTGAAAAGCACTTTAGAATCCTCGATGAATCAATAATGATGCTTGAAAAGCAAATATCGAAGGAAAAAAACGAAATCAAGGACAAGATTACAAATGTCGAATCATTTCTGCGAGAATCGCAGCTTTTCTTCTCATCACTTGAATAAAATTGTTTGAAGTTTATAAGGCAAATGATGTATTTTTACTCCTGCTTAGTCTCTTCTTTTGGTGCTTCTACTTTGGCAAAATCAACATCTTGTGGAATGTCACCAAGTTCATCTTTACCATCATCAGACTTCTTTACCTTGGAAAGATCCATTCCAGCAAGAAGATCGGTTAAAACTTCAACGATTGGCTTGTCAACGGGTTTACCATGAAGTACATAAGTATTTGCTTTCATATCAACAGCGAGCTCTGGTTTTGTGAAAGAAAGGGCGTTTTCGCGGCCAGAGATGATCATTGAAGCTGTATCGATTTCTCCAATGTCACGGCATCCAGCACGTTGAGCAGCGAGCCAAAGCTTTTCGCCTTCTTGGCTTTGTGAAGGGGCCTTCTTTGTTTTCCTGCGCCATGAACCTTTACCACCTACTCTAGCTCCAATTTCTCCACGAGAGGACATTCCTGTTAGTGGCCGACCACAACCTCTAAAACCGCAAATATTTAATAAACCAACCAAGTTTATTTAATCGTCGTAAAAGTGACATAAGACCAAACAGACCCTTCAATATATAAATGAGAAAGTTTGATTTGTTTCCGAAAGTGTCAGATGATAGCTTCACTGTTCGGACCAAGAGCGGGGGAATTATAACATTGATTACATTTGCTTTTATGATATTTATAGTTCTTGTGGAATCGAAATCTGTCGTTTTTAGTGAGATTAAACAAGAGGCAGCTTTAATACAAAATCAAGGCTATGATAAACCAATGAAAATTTTCTTCAATATTACTGTTGCTTATCCATGCCATCTATTACATGTAAGAGTTCAAGATGTGACAGGAAATCATCAACTTTCCTTCTCCAAAACGATCACTCGTCAGCGTTTGGATACTCATTTAGAACCATTGGAAGCCCCCATATCCGATAACGATCCAAAATCAATTTTTTCTTCATGTGGAGATTGCAGAGGAGGTAACTATACCAAGTGCTGCTTAACATGCTTTGATGTAGCTGCTTCATACAAATTACAAGGAAAACTTGTGCCAAATTTGAGTGGTGTTACACAGTGTGAAAGAGAAAAGAAGGTAATTTCTGAAGGTGAAACATGCAGGATTACAGCTGATCTTGTAACAACATTTTCCAAAGGAGAAGTTTTAATTAGTGCTGGCGGTGAAATCCCTATGCCTGTTCATTTCAAACATGATTTGACTTTCTTTGGTGACAATGTTAACCTTTCTCATTGGATTCACACACTTAGATACGGACCTAGTTTCAAGGGACTCAATAATCCTCTTGACAACTCGAGATGGCTTCAAAGAGCTAGAGGTTTTAGCTTTTATAGATACACTACAAGCATTGTTCCAACTCTTTCATACACCGAAGGTCGTCCAATTGAATCTAATCAATATTCTGCATCATTTAGTGAAAAGCAAATACAAAAAGCTGTTTCAAAGCATCACCCTGGAATCGCTTTTGTTTTTGATACAGCTCCAATCGTTGTGAAAATGTATTCTGTTAAGCAATCTCTGGGTACATACTTAACAGGAATTTGCGCCATCCTTGGCGGTGGGTTTACTGTTGGCGGTCTTATAGACTCATTCTTATTCAAAGTTAATATGAAAAAAGACTAATAAAAGAATTCGATTTTATGAAGTTGCACAAATATTTGGTGATTTTTGTGATTGTATGCTTTCTAATAGCTCATGCAAAGGTTTCCATATGGTAGTTTTGTCATTTTCGAGGATTTGAAGGTAGGTGTTGGGTTGATCTTCAGTAAACCCTAATTTATTCGTAAATACATTAGTAATCTCCATTGAGAATGTTGAGTAGTCTTTAGACCAATTTGCATGCAAATTGATTAGAATCTTCAATAAAAGGTTCTCCCATTTGGTATTATTAATGTCAAATGATGATGAAAATATGAAGTTCATTGATGGGGAATAAAAAGGCCGATTCAAATCATGAGTAATGATAACTCTGTTGGTTAACGAAAACAAATATGAATAAACACAATGAAGAATATAATGATTGTCATAATATCTTAACAGTAGTTTTTGAACAATCTCCGAAATTCTTCCAAAGAATTCTTCTTTCAAAACAATGATGTTGTTTGATAAATAACTCAGAACACTCCTAATCATTGTAATAACATCAGTAACATCATTAAGTACAAAAGGTACCTTCATAATTATATCAAGTTGCCCTTCAAAAGCTAATAATAATCTATCAGTGAAAGGCGCAATCCATGATAGGTCTTGAACTTCTTCAATATGAGGATGTTGAGATGATTGAGATTTTTTATCCGTTGCCATGGATAAAAATTTATTAGCCACGCTGGCTGAATTAGATATTGCATTAGTTTGAATGAAGTTCTCAAATAGATGATTGGTAACTCTAACGAAGGGAGCAAACCCATAAAACATTAATGGAGGCAATGATAAGAGAAGATCACCCATAAGTTTATCATCAAAGGAGTATGATTCTAATACATTATCAACAAATGAGACGTAATTAGATATTAACGATTGGTCTGTAATAATCAATTTTTGGAAAAAAACGAATATCATAGATATAATATGTTTTGGGTTGTCACTTGTTGATATCAAGCCAAACAAATGGTTAAAAACGGCTTCAATAATACTGAGTTGCTCAGCTTCGCTAACTCCATATACTAAAATAGCTGCTGTAGCAATCGAATCAATGGATAAAAACTGGAGTAATACTGAAAATAGATCTGTATTAATATTTCCGAATTTGGAATATATCATAGCAAGCTGAGTCATGATCTGCGAAGCTTGGCTTTTGAAAGGCTCCAAACAATTAGGATTTGAGCACAAATTAATTGAATTTGTCAGAAAGACATACAAAAAATCTTTGTTAAATGAACTATGTCTTGTCAAAACAAGTGGCATCCTTAGGACAAGAATGTAAAGATAATATAGTTCGGTTGGAATTTCTAGATTTGAATCTATCAATGCTAGAAATGAGTTTGTTAACAAATTAATTAAGGCTTCATCGGTTATCCCTTTAGCACAAAGGTCATAAACTATTCTAATCACTGCTGCTCCTACTTGGTGATATTGCAGCATATCAACATCAGAAACAGCAGTAACCAGGGTGTCTGTTGAAGACTTCCGGTTGATAAGAAAGCAGACTCTTATTGGTCTAAGAATTTTTTCTATTTGTTGTTCATCAACAGGTACAGACTGACTATAAATCTGGACCAGTTTTTCTAAGCACAGCACTAGAACTTTATTAGAGTATTCCCCATTCTTAATAACTACAGAAAAAAACAAAGAGCAAATATTGTCTATTAGTTGATTATCTTCAAGAGCAAAATATTCTGCAGATGTGGTGAATACACCATCAAGATTGTCCCCATCTAAGAGTACACTTATTGAGTAGAGAATTGATCCAATTTTTGGTAGGATTATTGAATCATTAATAGGTGTTGATAAGAAATTAAACAGGTCAAGTTGATTTAGAATATCAGATTTTATATCTAAAAGAAGGTTACTTCGTAACAATACTTCAATTATCGATAATGATACAGCAGTTGTCTTTGAATTACTCAATCCTTGATGAATAAATTGTAGATTACCCGAGTCTAAAGCCCATTCATATGAAACAGACTTGGAATAATAACTTAGTGCTTCAAAAGCTGAAGGATCCAATAATGTCACTCCATTCATAATATGGTCAAATAAACTACTAAACACTGACTCAGATTCCATTCTGGCCCGAATTTCTTGTATGTATTGATATAAACAGGGAGAAACAAAAGCAAACTCATAAAAAAACTCTCTAATGTACTTCATAACATAGCTTTTTGTTGGATCTCCTAACAAAAATGAGAAAAAATCAGGCCAATCAATCGTGTATGCCCTAAAAGAATAAAGAACCTGCGCTATTGCGAGTTCTTTTTGAGCCTTTTCAGTAAATGATGAATAGTTTTGAAGGGAGTATTCGAAAAGCATGTATTTTATTTGTGGATACATTTCTTCATCTATTTCTTCCCAATTATTACGACACCAATGAGATATATTTTTAAATACCACAGTTTTGGTCAGATCTTTCTTGAATTCACCAAAAATGGAAATCGTCCATTCAATGCTATACGGCGAAGCAAATAGTTGCCTTATTGCTTGCAAGGATTTCACTTTTAAAGAAGGATCAGATTCTTTTTCAGGTTCAAAGTAATTTTTAACATTAGTTTCAAATTCCTCAGATCCCATTATTCTTTATTAATTATTAGGTCCATAAAAGCCTGGAAACCCTCTTCTAGGTTGTTCAGTACCAGTGATGGTTCTGGGAATGACTCATAGTTGACCCTTCCAGTCCTTACAGCGACCGCTGTGGCGTTGGCTCTATGCGCAGCATCAACATCATTTGGAGTGTCACCAACATGAACATAAAGATCGAATGATTGACTGTGTATACTCTCTGCCATGCGTTGTGATGCTTTTATTGCGTCTTTTCTATCTATCACTACTCCAAATCCTCCAATTCTCTTTGTGAAATATTTTGCGACACCAGCTAATTCAAGCTTTCTCCAAGCAATTCCTGGAAGATTCCCACTAGCAACCCCGATTTCAATATTAGGGATATTTGATAGTACTGATAGCACTCTTTCAACACCAGGAGGTATTTTTGATGATGATTTGGCTTTCATAACATAAATTTCTTCAGTTTTTTGCATGGCCAAATTAAGATTATCTTCATTAGCGTCAAATCCGGCTTTTGTGATCATAGCAGCTAATATTCTTTTATCCATCCATCCGTCTATTGAATGATTAAGGAATTTCTCTGGAACATCACACTCTCCAAATAGTTCGGTCACTGCCTCTTTAAATGCTTCTTGATGTTCTTTTAAACTTCCTTCGCAAATCACAAGAGTCCCATCAATATCAAATGAAACAAAAATACTCTTACCCATAATAATCCAAAAGTCAATCTTTATAATTCAGGAGCATCATTCTGTAACAATGAGTTGGGAAACATGCAGTAATACAGTATCAGCATTAACAAACATATTGGAAACCTAGTCCTTAGTTCAGATATCCAGTTAATCAAAGCAGCAATACCCTCTAAAACAAGGTTTCCGTGTGGGCAATATATTAAAAATGGCAGAACAAGAGAAAAAGCCAGTTCACAAATAATCATTATGAGAACAGTATAGGGCACTCTGAAGAAAAGCAAAAACACAGTCGAAATATATGGTATGTACGAAAAATAATTTATCAAAGGACGTTTTTTCACCCCCACCCCATCCCACCCCACCATTTTGGTTGGATTGTTTATAATTGGAATATTAACGATTGGTTTTGGCTCGTTTGGTATTGATGAAGGGGAATAAACCATTCCTTCATTCTCTAGAATCGCTTTCTCTCTCAGGATTCGGTTTTGTATAAGCTTTTGCCTTCTTTTTTCTGCAGCTTCTTGGTCCATAAAAAATGTCCTAGAAATGTCTTTTAAACTTCTGGAGCCTCATTTGATTCTGGCTTTCTTTTTATGAAGAAGAAGCCTGCTACACCTACAGCAACAACACCTCCGGATACGCCTAATACAACTCCAAGATTGCTCTCTGATGGCGGGGATTCAGGCTGTGGGGTTGCAGCTGGGAGAGGTAATGATGCTAATGCCATTTGCATTGATATGTAGCCTTCATCATTTAGATCTTCTGTATCTACACATTGGAGAGTGATTGGTAACCTTGTTCCTTCAAATCCAGCAAGATTAGATCCGATAACAACCTTTGATTTCCAAGCTTCGCAATCATATCCTTTACCGAAGACAATAGTCTGAGGATAGTCAACCCATTGAGTGAAATCGACGAGTTGATGTTGATCATCTGTGGTATCATACATCAGATTGATTTGATTTGGAATTCCAGATGTCGACATGTTTTCTTCGACATTAAGTAGTGGGAAGCCACCAGAAGCAAAGGCGAATGAAAGATCAATTGCGGTAGAATCGGTTGAGAGCAACTTAGCACCTGATACTGTACCGTCACCTATTTTCAGTGATTGAGCCTCAAGAGTTGATCCAGTGCCCAATTTGAGGTCTTCTTTAACTTCAAGTTTTCCAATTTTAACTTTCCTCATCTTGGAAACTTTCAATTTAGCGGTCTTTGCTGTCATATTACCATTGTCTGAGCCAACAAGTCCTAAGCCTTCTTCTTGGTCTGTTTCGAAAGTCATTTCAGAGAATTCAATATCACCAGATGTTTCCATCTTAATCTTCTTTTCTGAAGCAACACGGAACATATTCTGAACCCTGATTGAAGATCCAGTTGAATTCATATGAACATTACCAGATCCTTCTAATTGAATTGGAGCATTAGGTGGAATAAAGCCTATTGCTAAATCATTATTTGAATTGAAAATGAAACCTGACTTGAAATCTGAGACCTGAGACCAATCACCACCAAATACAACAGGAACCGGTTTGGAGTTACTTTGAGCTTCAATACTAAGATAGAATCCTTTCACAGATGTAATACCATTCGCAACGTATAATCCTAAATATTGTTGTACTTCAATAGCTAATCCAAGATAGCCAGAAACTTTGTCATTTCCAATTGTTAGCAAAACAGTGTTTCCTTGCTTCATAACCCAGTTTGTAGCCCCAATGATAATTTGATTCATTAGTTTTGTTGTTATAAGTGTGAGATTTCCATATGTTGTAGTAGATGCAAATTGATTATAGGATGGTTCATCCATTGTAGTATTTTGTGAAGTGAATGATATAGTTCTGGCTTTTGTAGCAGATTCAAGTTCTACGCCTTTCATTTGTACAGCGTTGAACCCGAAATTCAAATTGCCTGTTCCTTGGATTTCCAGAATAATGTTTCTAAGCCTAAGTGTTTTCACCTTACTATATGTGTTTTCATCGAAAGATAGTCTTACTTTCCTCTTTGATAAGCCAACTATTGTTACATCGGCATCCTTTGTTGGTAAAAGATTCAAGTTCAATGTTATTGTATCGGATATATCATCTTTGAAGAACAAAACTACTTCTTTTGTGGAATCTTGGACATTTTGGAGGATAGTTGCCATTTCAGTCATATCAGCATCAAATGTTGGAACAGGAGAGCTGTTGCAATCTCCACTCTTCTTAAAGCAATAGCTCTCTGGCATCCATGATGGAAGCTTCTTGATTTGCATTTGAAGGCAGTACTTCTTAGAAACCCAATTACACATCTTTTGAACTGGTGGCGCTTCAAATTCAGGCTTATTACTGGTCATGAACAAATCGATTTTATTGCAATCAAAAGCTATCTTTGAGCAGATTAAATTAAGTGGATTGTTCATCAATTCCTTGAGTTTTTTGGTTTTCATAAGGGTGATATTTTGATTCTTAGTAGTAACAATAACTTTGGTGTTCTCGGTTTCCGAAAATGTAATGTTACCATTAACATCTATACTTCCATAATCTAAATCGCCATTCATGTTCAGTTCAAAATTAACAACACCATAAGCTCCTAAATCAAGTTCTGAAGGTGTTTTCTTTGTTAAGCTAACATCAACCCTTCGTTGAATCTTCTTGATTCCTGCACCAATATCAGATGTTGAATCTTCTTTTTCAAGTGCTAAGCTTATATCAGATCCCTCTGAGCCTAACTTAAAGGTGCCAGAATATGCGATGACAGCTTTTGCAGTAAACATTAATTTCTTTCCAACATCATTTTTGAGTACATCTGAATTGTTATTCACTTTAATGTGCCCCAAAAATCCGGAAGGCGATTTCTTGGCAATGATCTTTAACTGACCATTACCCCTGTTTTCAACATTAAATGGAATATTTTGACCAAAAACTTCAATTTCTCCTGATCCTTCAAGAAGAACTTCTGCATACTTTTGTGATATCTCAGGTGCCCACTTGTCATCATCAAAAACGAGCTTACCTCCCTTGAATTGAACACATAATTGTAAAAATTCCCAAGCTCTTGGATTTCCTTGTTTCTTTATGATCATTTCGTTGATAGAATGTTCAATTGTAATTTTAGAATTGAATTTGCTCTTCAAAACGAGTCCCTTTCCTTTTTCTTCGTATGAAGATAACTTAATCTTTTTAGCTCCAACTTCAAGTACCCTCTTTTCATTAGCCAAAGAGATTAAAGATTCAGCAACATATGAAGGTGAGCCAATCTCAATTGTTACATCAGATCCAGCATTGTGAATCATTGAATCACATTTTATCTTCTCAGTCTTGATTTGGATATGTCCTTTGAGGGATTCACCATCTGTAACAACACTTTTGGTAACTACTTTAATAACTCCTGAATTTCCATTAGATTTGATCATGGATTTCTTCATTATAATTTCATCTTCAATTCCCATATCATGACCTTCATAATTCATGGTGATATTCTCAAGATTCATGTTTTTAATAGTATTCCCAAAAGATAAGAAACCTGTAGCTCCTGAATCATGCCCAATAACAGAGCAATTCTGAACCGAATTTGGGATTGTCATTTTAACTGTGGAAACACCAAAGAAATGAAGCAATAGGAGAGCCGGGTTACCAAAGGATGGTGTGGTTGCTAAATCAACGTAGGTTCCGTAGCCGGAACATTTAGTTGATGAGTCAGCAAAACAAAACTCAGTCATAAAAATGAAGTGTGTTTGAACTGGCTCAGAATATTTGATAAATTCCTCTGAAAAACCTCATTCCATTGAAACGTTTTCCATTTTTTTAAGAAATTTCAAAGATCAATTCAAAAATCGAAACTTTTGAAAGAATAAACTAATTTTGATTTCAAACCACTTGCTTTTTAATAAGCATAAAAATTCAATGAGATTAATCAACGATACATGTAAAAATAACTGTTTTATGCAATCTTCTTTCTGATGAAGATATAAATTTCTTTGCCCTGCTGGTAGTTGGATATTGTATGTTGATCACCAGAAAAGGACATTAACAATCCACCAAAAGAAACGTAGATACGAGCTTGGTGTCTTGAAAGATCAACTTCATATCTATAAACAGTACCATGCATGACATAATCGTATTGTGATGCAATACTATTATCTAAAATTGATGGATGCCAGTGCTGCTTATTTTCTGACTGTCTATTTTTGGCGATTTCGGTATCAATGGCCAAAGTAAACGCTTGTCCCACAGGAAGCGAATATATCTGACTATTAATATCAAGTTCAAGAGAAGATTCACCATTTTCACTTCTAGCATAAATCCTTGATACATTATCAAAGATCTTTCCTTCTTTGTCAACTTCCTCAACAACAAAGTTCGTGCTGACCAGAGCCATTGAGACGGTTTGCCAAATTGGCTCCAAATGTAAATTTTGTAAAGTTAACTTTACTCGAGCATATCGTTTTCCTTCAAGTAGTCATAGATTTGGAGAAGGCGTGTGTACTTTTGAATTCTCTCTCCACGGGCAGTTGATCCTGTCTTAATGTATTGAGCTCCAATACCTACAGCAAGGTCTGCAATGACTGAGTTGCAAGTTTCACCTGATCTGTGAGAAACCATAACATTTTGGCCAGCATTGAAAATCAGGCGAGCTGCTTCCATTGCTTCAGATATTGTACCAATTTGGTTAACCTTGAGAAGAAGAGCATTAGCCCACTTTCCTTCGATGCCCTTAGCAATGGTCTTGGGGTTAGTAGTATATAGATCATCACCAACAAGTTGGATCTTTCCACCAAGCCTTTCATTAAGTTTGATCCATGTTGAATAATCTTGTTCATCAAGCCCATCTTCAATTGAGACAATAGCTGGATGACGAGAAACGAGAGCTTCCCAATAGGAAACCATTTCATCACCAGATTTGTACATTCCCTTTTCAACTTCATACTTGCCTGTTTTAGCATCGAAGAATTCTGAAGCGGCGGCATCCAATCCGAATAAAATGTCTTGTCCAGGTTTATATCCTGCAGCCATAACTGCCTTTTCCATGATGTCCAATGCTTGGTCTGGTGTATCAAGAAGTGGTGCAAAACCACCTTCATCACCAAGATTCTTAGCAGATGGGCCGTATTCCTTAACTAAAAGACCACCAAGCTTTTGGTAAACTTCAGCAATCATTCTAAGTCCTTCGGGGAAGGCAACATCCTTCCTTGGAGCAACCATAAACTCCTGGATCTTCAAGTTTCCGCCAGCATGCTTACCACCATTAAGGATATTGAAGAATGGTACAGGAAGACGGAATTTCTTGGGTGTGTTTTCAGGGCCATAGTAATTACGAGCGAAGTGAAGGAAGAGTGGGATGCCTAAAAGTTCGGCTCCAGCTTCAGCCAAAGCAAATGATGCAGCTGTGCAAGCGTTTCCACCGATGTTTTCTTTTAATTCTGTACCATCCAATTCACAGATCTTGCGATCAAGAGCAACAAGATCATTCAGAGGAAGACCCTTAAGATGGGGAGATATCTTTGAAGCCACGTTTCCAGAGGCAATAAGGGTTCCTTTACCACCATACCTTTTAGGATCTTTATCTCTAAGCTCACGAGCTTCACCGGAACCTGTTGAAGCACCGGAAGGAGCTGATGAGCGACCAGCAAAACTAACTTCTCCATAAACTGAGGCATAAACATCAACTTCTACAGTTGGATTTCCACGTGAATCAAGAACCTCACGTCCAACAAGGTGATCAATGGTTGGTGGAAGGGCGTACTTCTTAAAAATGGCAGCAAGAGCACCATAAGTGTCTTCTGGTTTATTGCGTGCTATTTCGTTAACAGCTTCTTGAATTAGATCATTAACTTTCGTTTGCTTGAGATACTGTTCAGCAGATGTTTTTGGATCAGCCATTAAAGTGACTAGACCACACAATTTGAATACAACCGAAAAAGTGTAAAAGTGCCAATAACCAGAAATGGTCAGTTTTTGACTTGAGTGGAAAACAAATCAATAGTTTATTCAAAATTTGCCTAATTGGATTGCTTTTGTAAATGTTTGAAAATGATCTAGGAATCTTCAAGTATAAATGTGAATCAATTAAGGAAGGGAAGTGGTTCATAGAAAATAAATGTATTTATGTGAATGTTGTTATTAAAATTCCTGATAAAGAGGATTTTATTGTGAAATTACGATATGAAGAAATACAAGCGATTTATACACAGGCCTCATTTAATGGGAAAGAATATGAATCTTTTTCATCTGACTTAAAAGTTATATTTTCTGTTTATAAGGATTTTGTCGAGCTTTCATCAATTAGAAATGGATTCAATATTCGAAATTATGAGTTTAAAGAAATGATAAAGCTTAGAGATTATATTCCAGAATTTTCAAGAGAAGATAATGAAAAATATTATGAATCAAATAGAATTTCGTTTTTGTGGAGGTTAGGATATGATATATCATTGTTTTCGAACAATTACAAGCCTTCAAATGGAAACCTACCAGACAAAAAACCAAAGCATACCGATTTGCCTTATATTATTCGACAACTTGCGACAAATAGGAATGAATTAATATATAATAATGATTCATATATATCAATTGTTAAGGATGAATTAAGATCTCCTATTCGAATTGCGAATGTATTTCTAAAAGAGAATAAATTGTCTCATTTCGAAAGTATTAACATTCAACGAGATCTGGCTCTGGTTGTTACCGACAATTTTGTTCTTGTAACAATGGATTGTACATGTGATACATACCTTATCCCATATTATATTCATAGAAAGCTTAACCAGATTAAGGACTATTCATTATCACCCCAGCAAATTACTCTTTGCTGAAATGATATTTCTCTTCGAGAACGTCTTAATTCTTTATCAAAAACAAGAATCAATTACTTCTTGCATCCAGAAGCTCTCAATGAATCTAATCTTTCTTTACTAAGAGAATTTGCACAAACTCGAGAAAATAGCAATAATTTATCAGAAATACCAAGAGTTTATATTATATCCAGAGTTAACATTTTTAAAGAATTCAAATGGATGAAAGTAATCACAATTAATCATAGCGAGATTGACTATATTAAAGATTCTGAAATAAACACAATTAAAGTTGTTTATAGTGAAAAAGCATCCAGTGGGAAGACATATCATATTCAAGAAAAATGGAAAGACACAAAAACGATCTATATTGATGAATCATTGAAAACACTCCCAAAAATAGAACCTAAGACACATCTAAGTATATCTAACTATCTATTTGAGAATGATTTATGGTTTTTAGACGAGTTATGGTCTCTTATATTTTTTGGTTATCATATTTATTCAGATAATAGTATTTTGTTTTTCAAACAAATCAAAGAATTAATTCTTGAAATTCCATGTGTATCCAATTGGAGTTTACCATTCAAGATTTCAGACACAAATCAAATTAAACATGAACCTCAATATCAATCAGTTGTTCCAAATGAACAAGTTAAAGCAATGTGGTCCATTGTTTCCAATAACGAAGATAATCATATTTCTTATAAAGACATATTCCAAAAACTGATCCAAATTTATTATCACAAGTTTACTCATAAGGAAATGATATCTAGGATTGAAAACATGAGAGAATTGGTTTTCATTTCCCATAAATGTGATAAACTTGGTGAATCTTTTTATGAAAATATAGTTGAAAAAGAGGGGAATGTAGAAAAGAAAGCTTTATTATGTCTCTCATTCTTTCGGAGCATTTTTCAACAGAGTAATCTTGTTCCATCATGTTACCGTGGATATCTTTATTTGTTGCCTCGTGATTTTATGGACAAATTACCCAATTTATCCAAATGGATTCTTATTTCTAAGTATCCAACAAATCAAACATATATTCCTCAATGGAAATACAATAATCAAGTTTTAAAAGAAAATGAAGTTATTAGAGGACTGAACAATTCTAACATTGTTTCGTATGGTGATGAATGGTTTACAATTCTTACTCGTTTGGGCTTACCAGAAACCAAAAGTTCATCATTTTCTTTCACTCCCACAGTATTCAGCCGATTTATTCAAATGATATGCAAATCTCATTTTTGTGAACCAGTTATATTATCAGGCCCAACAGGATGCGGGAAAACTTCAATGGTCAATTATTTTGGTGAGTTGAAAGTTCCCAAACTAAAAATAGTTTTATTAAGATTCAATGTCATGCAGGAACTACAATCGAGTCTATTAAGAAGTGTGTTGAAAGATCTTTATTGAAATCAAAATCAACTCATATGTATGTTTTTTTAGATGAAGTCAATACTAGTGAAAATTTATCATCTATTTGTGAATATATTTTGAATTATAAACCTGTAAATGAAACTCAAATATCATTTATTGCAGCAATCAATCCATTGTCTAAACAATCACCAATATCCAAGGTTCTTTCATCTGTTGGAATTATCCAAGAGAGACACTTGTATAGTTCAAGTTATCAGATTTTTTCACATGATCCAAAATTGAGTGTTTTTGATTCAGATTACAATGTTCTTCCTCTCCCTGCTCGCCTTTCATTTTCTGTTATTGAATCAGATGCACAACCATTTGACGATGATTCAACAAATCAATTGCTGAAAGAAGAAGAAAACAGTCTTAACAGTATCATATATTCATTCTGATAAGCACAAATCTTTTTCTGATCGGTTTAAAGCTGATAAGGATAAATACAAATCAGTAATAGTATCGATTTTTAAATACATATGGAACATGTTAACCGATCGAACATCTCTTACATATCGAGATTTGAATAGAGTTCTTCATTATTGGATTGTTATTGATTGTAAGATTAGGAAATCGGATTATCAAGAAGATAAAGTATTGGCCTCTTTTTTGATTTCAATGTATCTGTGTATTGTTTTAAGGTTTTCAAACAGAGTGATTTTTCCTATTGATAAAGGAAGTGAGATTTATAATTACTTTGAATTATGTTTTAAAGAGTATCAAGAGTTAGTTCATGAATCAAGTGAAATGGAATTAAGTGAAAAAGAGTGCTTTTTAGGTCAGATAACTTCAATTCCAAAATATCGATGGTGTAAGGAAATGAAAGAATTCTCTATTCAAGCAATTTTGCCACAATTGCTTCCAGTTGAATTATCCTCTAAATCAAAAGAATTATCATTTAATTTGAGAGATAAACTATATAGCTTTTTTGACCAAACAGTTAGAAATGAATTCAGGCCAAAGATCAACATTCAAAATCTTTTTGATTGTTTTGCAATTTTCCGATGTGATAAGTATTTGAATCAGCATATTATACCTTTTCATTCAGTTTATTATCATTTGTTTTCTTTAGATCTTTCGTATTATGCTATGAAAATCTTTGATAAACAAGTTTTCCCAACCTTGTTTATTGGCATGCCAGGCACATCTAAGACACTTGCAATTGAGCTTTTTTATAAATACAAGGCGAAAAAAGTATTTTATTGTTCGACATATTTATGTTCCAAATCATCAGTATCTGATTGTTTAATGTCACACTTTTATGATTGTTTAAGAGCTGGGAATATCCTGAAAAAACAACACAAGAGGATGTGTTTTCTTGATGAATTAGGGTTAGCAACATGGAATAAGTCCAAACCATTGAAGCCATTGCATTATATTCTTGATCAGGGATTAGAAACTAGTGATAATGTTGTACCAATTTTTACTGCTACAGCATCAAATTATCTGATTGATAGTGCTAATCAAAACAGGTGTCTTATGATTTGTACCGATTCTCCATCAAAAGAAGAAATCATCAATTCTTTTTCTTCGTTTTTGAATAATACTGAAGGTTTTGAGAAGAGGGAGAAATACGTTGAAGTCGAGATGAAAAAAATATGTGAGAAAAGGTTTTCATCAAAAGATAGCCGTGTTGCAGAATTGATTTCTACAGTTTTCCCAATCATTAAATCGAAG
>JGI24731J21663_1001357_pt1 | contig 19076 bp, 18 predicted proteins | sample EPASupsiteHSE605_FD_21663 | JGI IMG/M metagenome (IMG submission 21663) | reverse complement strand
GTGATTTCTTCTGTTTTTGCTCATTTCTTTTTCCTTTCCTTATGAGCAAAATTATATCTTATTCACCTGTCCAATTTTTTGGGTCCTCTATAACCTAAACGACAATACATTTTATTAGGATCAACAAGATCTCTCATTTGTTGTTTAACTTGTTCCAATTTTTTGAGCTGTTTGTTTATATCTCGTTTAACAAGTATAGATAAACCTTTTAATCCTGCAACTATTACTAATGCCACTAAAAGAATAGATGTTATATGTTTAATTATGAATGGAATACCATTAGTCACAAATAAACTAAAAACATAAACGGTCAAAAATATTACAAATACTACAAAAATATAAGTAGTAAGCATTAATATTTTATTAAATAAGTGTTTGGCGGTTTTTATTATTATTTTTTTTATGTTGCCGGTTAACTTATTACTTTTTATCTCTGCCATTTTTTCAATATTTGAAATGGCTTCAATCTTGGGTATATCTTTTTCATCTATTATGCCATTTTCGGCAAGTTCAGTTAAAGATTTGTTGTATGTAAATTTAACAACATCCTCTATCATTTTTAAAGCTTTATCATGCTCAATTTTACCAATTTCAATCTGTTTTCCAGTTTCAAAAACAGAAAAAGCAACCTGTTTAAGTACAGGATCCCACCATTCTTCTGGTATTTTAATTCTGATCAGGTCAATATTTTTGTGAAATGTCCATTTACCAATTAGTTGGACAATAACGGATATATCAGACTTTGTTAAATAAAGATCTTTATCATGATTTAAAGCATTACCAGCCAGAAGACAAAAGTTATGCACTTTATTTATCACATAATCTTTCTGATATTCAGTTAAATCATTTGGCAAAATATTTCTTGCCTGTTCTGCAAGATTTTTTGAAAATTCTTCTATATTTAATTCATTAACATTTTTTATATCCATATTTTATCCTCATAATTTATATCGGATAAAATATGAAAAACTTTATTAATTTAAGCTACAACATTTTCAGTTTTCAAAGGTATTTTAAAGCCGAAAGTGCTGCCTTCGTTTAGTTTGCTTTCTACAAACATCTGTCCGTTATGGTGTTTTTCTATGGTGATTTTTGCAAGATGCAGGCCCAATCCTGTTCCCTTTATGGTGTGGGTTTTTGTTTCAACCCTGTAAAATCTGTCAAAAATCTTATCAATATGTTCTCTTGCGATGCCAATGCCATTATCTTCAACTGTAACCTGTAAATAATTGCCGGTTCTGTCAAGTTCTGCCCTTATTTTGATTCTTCCATCTTTGTAAGAATATTTTATCGCATTTGATAATAAGTTTTTCAGTACACGTTCTATACTTTCAGGATTAATCGTTATTTTTGGCAGGTTAGGTTCAATAATTACAGAGAATGAAATGTTTCTTTCATCCGCAAGCACTTTCATTGATCTTGTCGTCAGTTCGATTATCGGACCAATATCTGAAGGAAGCTTTTCAAGTTCAACGTTTGGAGATTCAAGTCTCGAAAAATCAAGAATGTCATTAACAAGTCTGTTTAATCTATCAGATTCATTATTTAAAACTTCAATAAATTCGTTTTTTGTTTTTTCGTCAAACTCATTCCCGAAATTATACAAAGTGTCGATATAACTTCTTAACACTGTGACAGGGGTTCTTAATTCGTGGCTGACATTTGATATAAAGCTGTTCTTCATGCGATCAATTTCAGCTTCTTTGGTAATATCGTGAAGTACCAGGATGTAGCCAAGATATTCCTGATGAAAAGCAAATATCGGAGAAACAATGGCCTGAACAATTTTATTGTTAACTCTTACCTGTGTTTCAAGAGGCTTTGCTTCAATATCTTCAATCGGAGTATCTTTAAACTTTGCAATTTCACACTGGAAACAAAGTTCTCCATTTGAATCACAATAATCTGTCACTCTGGTATTGATTAATTCTTTAGCGTTATATCCAAGCATTTTTAAGGCAGCATTATTAACAAGAATGATCTTGTCGTAGTTATCACATACCACGACACCATTTGCAATACTCATAAGTACAGCTTCAAGTTTATTTCTTTCATAAGTGAGCTGGTCTATATTTTTTTCTTCGTACTGCCTCAGTCTTGTTGACATATCGTTAAATGATTCAAAGAGCTGTTTTATCTCTCCCCATAAATCTTTTGAGGCTAGTTTATAACCGAACTCTCCGGTCGAAATTTTTCTGACTCCTTCCGAGAGCAGTTTAATTTGTCTTGTAATAAGCAGAGTATTTATAAAAACTGCCGCAATAGACAAAAACCATGCTATCGAAAATATAATAATCATCAAATCTCTTGTTGCTTTTGCGACAATATTTCTGGTATATCCTGTCAATCCTATCTGAACCGAACCTACAACTTTTTCAATATCGTCATTGCCGGAAATAACAGGTACGTTTGGAACTGAATATATTTTATCCTGATTTGATATACTGTTAGAATTTTTGCTTGAATATAAAATATTTCCCTTTGCATCGGAAAAAACAATAAAAGAGATATCTTTATTGTTTCTAAGAAGCATTTTGGAATGATTTTTTAATTTTTTAAGATTATGGGTAACAGGATATTCGGATATAACATCAACACTTGAAACAGCAAGAGTTTTTGCCTGCATTGAACCAAAGTTCTGATAGCTCTCATCTATCCTGTCCTGAGTATTTTTGATAACAACCCAGGCTGCAATCACTATAAAGAAAGAACAAAACAGAGAGCCTAGAATTATTAGCTTATTCTGAGTACTTAATCCCAGGATATCCGATTTAATTTCTTTATTATTGTTTTGCTTAAACTGACTAATCATTTATCACGATTCAATTACTGTAAACTAGCTAGAATAAGGTTACTTACTGATTTTAATGAAGCAAATACCCCTGATCCAGTTTTTGCTACTGCTTCAAAGCTTGGAAATCCTTCTTTGTTAAGGTCTTTTTCAAGACTCTCAAGACTCAGCGCATCAGGCAAATCTCTTTTATTGTATTGGAAAACTATCGGTATATTATCTATTGAAAGGTTGTATTCCTTAAGATTTTCAATAAGATTGTTGTAGCTTTCAATATTTTCTTCTTTTTTTGCTATTCTTGAATCAGCGACAAAAATAATACCATCAACTCCGTTTAAAATTAATTTTCTTGCGGCATTGTATTCTTGTTGTCCCGGTGCGGTATAGAGGCTGAAACTTGTGTGAAATCCTCTTAATTCTCCAAGATCAATTGATAAAAAATCGAAAAATAGGGTTCTTTCATTTAAGCCTTCAAGGCTTGTCAGTTCCCCTCTGATTTTGGAATCAAGCTGTTTGTATATATATGTTAAATTAGTGGTTTTACCGCTTTCACCAGTTCCACAATATACTATTTTACAATTTACTTTTCGATCAGCGTAATTAACAAGTACCACTTTTATCTCACCCTATTACTTAATATATTAAGTATAGTATACTATACTTAATCAAAATTTAATCTTCGATAAATTTTTATACATTTATTATCTATGAAATAATAAATTTGGACAAGATAGAGGTTATTGATTGTCTAAATATTTTATATTCATAATTAACCCCTCTAAACTAATTAAACCTTGAATAACACTTATATAACTGGTAAAATGTAGCAAAGTTAAATGTTTAAGCTATCTTTTTAAATCATATTTAAATTTTATATTTAAATTAGTCGACAAAATAATAATTTCGAGATTTAAATTAGTCCAGTAACTATTATATCACGGTTTTTAACTTTTAAGTTAATTTATACAATAAAATCAGGAGAAGTGTATGTTTGATCTAAAATGTAAAATTATCTTCATAAGGCACGGATCAACTATATACTCTGACCAAAACAGACTTTATGATACAGATGATTATCCGCCTATTAATGAGCAGGGAAAAAGAGAAATCGAAAAAATTACACACTGGTTAAAGTGCTGTTCTCCTAATATTGATGCAATATTTACAAGCTCCGCATTAAGAGCAGTACAAAGTGCAAGAATTATTTCAAAATCATTTAAGAAAGACTTTGAAATAATAGATAATCTTTACGATCGCAGAGCAGGAATCTGGGGTGGGCTGACTTTTAAACAGATAGAAGAAAAATATCCCAGGTTACTGGAAGAATATCATAGAAACCCCTGTAATTTTTGGCCTGAAGGTGGAGAATCAACAAGAGAAGTTAATAACCGTATAATAAAAATTATTGATAAACTTACCCAGGATAATTTCCGAAAAAAAATTGTGTTAATAACTCACGTTGGTGTTATTCAGTCAGCTATAAGTTTAGCGATAGATATAAACCCTCAAAATCAGGCAAGAGTTTATATACCTCATGGTTCTGCAACCCAGATCAACTATTATACAGAATGGTCAAGTCTGGTATATTCAGGATACATACCTGTCTACACAAGTTAAAAAACGTTATTTTGCATATATTAAACAGACATGTTATATTAATAATTGTTTTTTACATTACTAAGACTATAATTTATGTTGGATCAGGAATTAATAAAAGAGAAAACAAAACTTGCATTTGAACATCATCAGGCAGGAAAACTGGATGAAGCAGAAAGCCTTTACAAACAAATTCTGCTTACAGACCCCGATAATGCTAATGTGATGAATTTGCTTGGGCTACTAACTTTTAATTCCGGCAGGGAAAATGAGGCCATTAATTATTTAATTAAAGCAGTAGAAATATATCCCTGTGCATACTTTTATAAAAATCTTGGTATATTTTATGTTACACTTTCAGAAACAGTTAAAGCCATTGAATGCTTTAAAAAAGTTATCGTATATGAACCTGATAATATTGATATACTTACAAAACTTGCCGATCTTTATAAAGGAAAAAATGATCCTGACAATTACATAAGCTGTTATAAACAAATAATAGAATTAGAACCTCGGGAAGTTAATAATTATTTAAATATTGCAGATGCTTACAGGGCAAATAATGATCTTTATAATGCCATAGACTGTTATTTGAAGGCTATTGAGCTGAAGCCTGATCTTGCTGATGTATACATACAGCTAGGACAGATATTAATTAACAACGAACAATTTGATGAAGCGGTCAGTATTTTAAGAAATTTGGTAAAAAATAATGACGAACTGCCGGGTGCGTATTATTATCTTGGTTATGCCTTATTCTGCAGATACAAATTTAATTTAAAGAACAAATTAAAAATAAAGCAGGGACAATCTTTTGATGATTTTTCCGGTCCGTTAAAGAATTTCAATGAGCTTCAAGAAATAGCAAACTGCTTTATGAAAACGATAGAACTGGATCCTGATCAGGCAGGAGTGTATGTTGATCTGGGCAATGTGTTCTGTGAAACAAGTCAGTTTCACAATGCGGCAAATTGCTTCAAAAAAGCAATCGAGCTTGCCCCTGATTATACAGATGCATATTATAATCTTGGAATAGCCTATAAAGCTATGGGATCACCAGATTTGTCAATTAAGAACTACAAGAAAGCTTTACTTTTAAACCCTGATGATACAGAAGCTCTTTTAAATCTTGGAAATATTTTATCCCATTTCAACAAATTTGATGAAGCTCTTGAATCTTACAGGAAAATATTGACTATAGATCCGGCAAATACAGACGCATGCGTTAATATCGGATTCCTTTATATGAAAATGGATGAATGTGACAAATCCCTTAAATATTACAATAAAGCTCTTGAAATGGGGCATGACAGGGAAGAAGTATATTTCTATATCGGATCATCCTTTGCTAATCAAGGAAAAATGCCGGAGGCAATTGAATATTTCAATAAGTCTCTTGAAATAAATCCTAACAATGCCAGAGTTTTAAATAATTTAGGTAAAGCTTTGCTGATAAACGGTGATTTTAAAAAAGGACTGGAACTCTACGAATTAAGATTATATGAATCATACTATTTAAAAGACAACAGAATATATGCTTCAATGCCTCAACACAATAAATGGAGAGGAGAACCCCTGAAAGGCAAAACATTATATGTATATTACGAACAGGGGTTTGGAGATGTGATACAGTATGCAAGGTTTATGCCTTTACTTAACTCAATGGGAGCCAACGTTATCTTCAAAGTTCAGGCAACTTTTGAGCAAATTTTCAGGCAGAGTGACCTGAAAGCTGAAATAATAAATGATTCAGTCCCTGAAGAACAAATTAATTACGATTATCACATTCCTCTTATGAGCTTGCCGTATTTTCTTGGCATAAATGCAGACAATATTCCATGCAGTGAAGGTTACCTGAAAGCAGATAAAGAAAAAGTTGAGTTTTACAAAGAAAAACATTTTAATAATGACTACTTTAAAATAGGAATTGCCTGGCAGGGAAATCCTTTTGGGCTTTTAAACAGGATTGTTCCTTTAAACAACTTTTTTAGACTGGCTGAAGTCTCCGGTATAAAAATATATTCACTTCAAAAAGGTTATGGAATTGAAGATCAACTTAACAACATCCCGGAAAATATAGAAATCATTGATATTGGAAAAACATTTGAAAGCTTCTCAGACACAGCTGCTGCCATTGAAAATCTGGATCTGGCAATTATTGCAGACACTTCTGTTGTTCATATGTGTGGTGCTTTAAGTAAACCAACATGGCTGCTGTTGCCTAAAATACCGGAATGGCGATGGATGCTTAACAGGGAAGATACACCGTGGTATAAGAGCTTTAAACTATTCAGGCAAAAAGAAGCGGGTAACTGGGCAGAAGTAATGGACAGGGTTGCCGAAAATCTTAATTGTATAGTAAACAAATAGTAAAAAGGATTTAACATGCAGGATTCCCTAAATTTTATAAAATCAATAATAAAAGATACTGTTAATACACCCGAAATTGCAATGATTCTGGGTTCAGGGCTTGGTGATATTGCCAGTCAGGTTGAAGGAATAAGTATTCCATATTCTGACATTCCAGGATTTAAAGTTTCATCGGTACAGGGACATGCCGGAAGACTTGTTGTTGGCAAGTTAAATTCCAGAAATGTAGTTGTCATGCAAGGCCGTTTTCACTATTATGAAGGGCATTCAATAAGTGAAGTGGTATTTCCTGTTAGGGTAATGAAGCTTCTTGGTGCTGACAAGCTCGTTGTAACAAATGCCAGTGGAGGTGTAAATACAAGCTTCAAACCGGGAAATCTTATGTTTATTTGTGATCATCTCAATTTAACAGGACAAAATCCTCTTATTGGAAAAAATATGGATAGTCTTGGTCCTAGGTTTGTCGACATGACATATGCTTACGATATTGATCTTTTAAATATCGCCCAAAAAACTGCTGAACGTCTGGGAATCAAAACTCAAAAAGGCGTATATGCAGCATTAACAGGACCAGTGTATGAAACACCGGCTGAAGTAAGAATGTTAAGAATGTTAGGAGTCGATGCAGTTGGCATGTCAACTGTTCCAGAAGTAATTGCTGCAAATCATATGGGAATGAAAGTTCTGGGAATTTCATGCATAACCAATATGGCAGCAGGTATTCTCGATAAACCTCTCTGTCATGATGAAGTAATAGAAACTTCAAACAGAGTAAAAGAAAATTTTATAAAGCTTTTAAAAGAGGTCATTAAAGAAATATAGTTCAATCCATTATTCTTAGCCGCCGCCTTCGTGTCACCGAAGAATTTTTTCCGCTGTCCTTATATCCGGTGTGATTTTAATGTCAGATATATATTTTTCAGCAGCTGCGTCAAATTTTGCTGGCGGCATTTTCCAGTGCCTTTTACTCTTTGATTTTGGCACAAAAACCATTGCTAACTTATCCTTATAAACGACCTGCCAGTCATCCAGCATTAATAAATTCCTCGTCAAATCTTCATATTCAGTTGGAATAAGCATTAAGTCTGTAGGATAGTTTCGTAATAGTCCATCCCAATGGGCACCAACATAATGAAATCTGGCAACATCTCCAATAAGCGCATCTGTATAGACTTCTTCATATCTTCCATCAACAGCAACACGGCATTGGGGATATAATTTCCAAAGTGCATAACTCCCCCAGTTAAACAAGACCAGTAAATTACCTGACAAATGATTAATTTGAATAAACTTTACCGCTCTTGTAGGAAACATACTATCACGAACAGCAACGCTACGGGGCAGTGAAACTAATGATACAATGCTAAATATCAAAATAATGGTATACACAAAGACTTCTCTATGTAATTTTCCAACTTTTCTGAGTAATGGTGGAAATAAAGAGTATAGTTTACCTGTTATATTAAATGTATACCAGTTTATTGCAGGATATAGCCAGTAATAAATATAAGACGCTGCTGCTATTGCGAAAAATATAACATGTCTTATGTGCTTCATTCCCATATAAAACGTTACAACAAGTATTAAAACTTCTGCCCAGTTTATTTCCTTGAAACGCTTTATAAGCATATAAATTAATGATAACAGAGTTAATACAACAAAAATCTTAAATCCTGTAACCTGTCTTATGGAACCAAAAAAGTTAAGCGGAGCCCATTCATTAACAAATGGCCTATCCATGGTGACTGCACCTAACAGGTAACTCCAGTACTTAAGTCCATAAGGGTTTATCAATGTTGCAAGTCCCGATGAAGCTAAAATCACAAGATATTTAAGCGGATTTCTTCTGTTTATAGATTCACCAAGAGCAAAAAGAGCTACTATACCTAGTCCTGCAAGAAATCCTCCATGTATATTTGCCCAAAGAAGCATTGTTGCAGGTAAAATCCAAATATATTTATTTTGCCCATGCCTGACTCTGTCAAGCGCAAAAATCCAGAGAGCAAAAAAGAAATATGTAAAAACATGCGATCTTATGACATTGTCAAAGGCAGGACATATTGCCCAGAATAAAAGAACATAATAACCAAGTCTATATGGTTTTTCGTTGCCGTCACATCGATGCTGGTTCGTTGCAAATACAAACATGGCAATGCCAAACAGTATCGAAAATTTTAAAGTTAATAAACCGACATCGCCAAAATTATGTCCCAAATAATAAAAAACAGCTCCTGCACCCCATTCATGGTCGACCCAAAATTGTTTTATATGTGTATAAGAAAAAATATCATGCGGAAGCACATTTCCTATTTGGGAAAATATTTTTCCTACTGCAAGCCTCGCCCATAAATCCCAGTCAGAATTATTATATTTAACTGTAATAAAATATGCGATAGACATTATACTAGTCAAAAAAAGATATTTTTTTATGTAAAATGCCTGTTTATCGAGAAATCCGGTATATTTATCTGCAATTAAAACCGCAACACTGGTTACTATAGTTATTGTTGCTACTGTGGCAAATAAAATTAAAAAACTACTCATAACTTAATCCCAAAATACTCTACCCAACAATGTTTATTAATTTATTTTATATCACATTTTTTTTATTGGTAAATAAAATAAAATTTTAAGTTTATTAAATAAATCAAAATAATACAAATTAGGTAAAGAAAATTTTCTTTACCTAACTTAAATTCTTTCATTTCCATTAATGTATATCGCGTTTGTTCTAGAAACACTCCTGCATGATTTTTATCATACAGTAAACGCACTCAATATTTATGTATAATTATTTCGGTCTCTCAGTATAAAATCTCCGCTTTAGTTATACAACTCAAGATCTACTGCAAAACCAAAAAGGGTAAAGTATCTGGAGATTTTTCCTTCGCCTTCTTTTGGTTCTCCGTCGACATTTAAGCTTACTTTAAAAAATTCTTTCACATTACCTGTAATTTCTTCAAAATCCCTTATAATTTCTTTACTTAAACCCTCACTATCTATTATAAGTGAATACCCGTTAAGATTTTTCTTTCTTTCAACATCATTGTATGTAAAACTTCTGTCAAGACTTGCCGACAATACATCAAATTCAAGCTGCTCATCTTTTTTATTTACAGTCAGCTTGCCAGGGTACTTTCTGTTACTCATATTAGCACCTCATTTTATCCCTTATTTTTATAATAACAATCTCGACAAAGATTTGCAATACCATTTTACAAAAAATTGATTTTACTTAATGTTGTTATAATATTATTGACATACTGGGAGACCGAAATAATTATACATAAATATTGAGTGTGTTTACTGTAACATCAACATCAGGAGCAACTGGAATGGCAAAGATAAAAAGTAAATGGACGTGTTTAAACTGCGGATATGAAACCACAGGATATCTGGGAAAGTGCCCTGATTGTGGAGAATGGGGAACACTAACAGAAGAAAAAATACAGAAAAACGATAATGTAAAGGGATTAATTGTAAATTTAAACAATAAATCAGTACCTCAACTTTTAAAAAATATTGAACTGGACGATGCTATACGTTTTTCAACAGGACTTAGTGAGTTTAACAGGGTACTTGGTGGTGGACTTGTAAGAGGATCACTCGTACTGATCGGAGGAGATCCGGGCATTGGAAAATCTACTCTTGTACTGCAATCCAGCGGCAATCTGGCAAAAACGGGGTTAAAAATTCTCTATACTTCTGCTGAAGAATCAGCAAGACAGGTTAAATTAAGATCAAACAGGCTTAATGTCGATTCTGAGAACCTTTTTATATATTCAGAAACCAATCTTGATGAAATACAGGCTAATATTAGCAATATTAATCCTGATGTAGTAATAATAGATAGTATTCAGGCAGTGTACAGCTCAGGTTTAACAAGTTCCCCTGGCAGTGTCAGTCAGGTCAGGGAATGCTGCAATATTTTGATGAACATTGCAAAAGCAAACGGAATTACAATAATTGTGGTAGGGCATGTTACAAAAGATGGCATGATAGCAGGACCAAAAGTTCTTGAACATATGGTTGATACAGTTCTTTATTTTGAAGGTGAAAGATATAAGTCTTACAGACTTTTAAGGACGATTAAAAACCGTTTTGGCAGCACAAACGATGTTGGTGTATTCAATATGGAAGATGACGGGCTTGTTGAAGTAACAAATCCAAGTGAGCTTTTTCTTGCCGAAAGATGTGAGTCAATAGCGCCGGGTAGTGTTGTAATTGCAACCAGCGAAGGGACAAGGCCGCTCCTTGTGGAAATACAGGCACTTGTTGGGCCAACATCCTATGCCGCGCCAAGAAGAGTTGCAACCGGCATAGAATATAACAGGGTGCTTCAGATTCTTGCAGTCCTTGAAAAGCGTGTGGGCTTAAATCTCAGCAAGCATGATGTATATGTTAACGTGGTCGGAGGGATAAATATTCAGGAACCTGCCGCTGATCTTGGTATAGCTCTTGCAGTCGCAACCTGTGCAAGAAACGTAATTGTTGACCCTGAAACCGTAATTATAGGCGAAATAGGATTATCCGGTGAAACAAGAACCGTAAGGCAGCTTGAACAAAGGATCAATGAAGCGGCAAAACTGGGATTTAAAAAAGCTATTGTTCCTAAAGCAAGTTTGCCTCTAAAAACCAATCCAGCAAACATTAAAGTTATCGGTGTTTCAAGATTGATAGAAGCAATAACAAGTTCTATACCGGTGAAAGAAGAATTAGGAGTGTAATTATTTAGGTCTTTCTCAGTATATTTTTTCCGCTGTCCTTACAATAAAAATTCCGCCAGAATCGAGTTGCTGATTAAAATTCCTTTTGTTGTAAGTCTTAAATAATCTTTTTTTATTTCCATAAAACCATAATCAGTATACTTTTTAATCACATCTTTATACATTTTAACCAGATCTACTCCATATTCAGAGTTGAATTTCTTCATATTTATACCTTTTACACGTCTAAGACCAAGAAAAACCGCTTCTTCAAGAATTTCTTTTTCTGTCATTTTATGCTCGGAAGCTCTTTTAAGAGGATTGTCCAAATATTCATTAAAATCACATGAATTTGAATACCTGACACCATCGAGATAACCATGTGCAGCTAATCCAAAACCAAAATATTCTTCATTGTTCCAGTATGCGAGGTTGTGTTTTGATTCACAGCCTGATTTTGCAAAATTGCTTATCTCATAATGCTTAAAGTTATTTTTTTCAAGAATTTCAATTGTTTTTAAGTACATGTCGGCTGCAATATCCTGATCAGGCAGGTTTGGCGGAGGTGTTCTGCCAAATACCGTTCCTTCTTCAATTTTTAACCCGTAAGTTGAAATATGCCGAATATCTAATTCAACTGCCTGATTTAAAGTTTCTTCCCATAATTTTAAATCCTGTCCGGGAAGCCCGTATATTAAATCTATGCTGATATTGTTAAAACCTGCATCTTCTGCTATTTTAACTGTTTCTATTGCCTGCTGTTTATTATGTATTCTGTTTATAGTTTTTAAAATCTGATCATCAAAACTTTGAACCCCAATGCTTACCCGACTAATACCCGAAAAGTAGAGTTCATTTAAGTATTTTCTGTCTACAGTTCCAGGATTAACTTCAACTGTAATTTCTGTATTCATTGAAATGTCCAGTAAATCATATATTACGGTTAAAATTTGTTCAAAATGTTTTACCTCTAGCAAAGAAGGTGTACCACCGCCAATGTAGACAGAGCTTATCCTTTGCTTTTTATAACTGCTTAAAACACTGTTCATTTCTTTTAAGAGAGCGTTTACATAGGCATCTATATAATTGTTTTTATCAGTAAGAGAAACAAAACTGCAATAATAACATTTGCTCTTACAAAACGGAATATGAATATACAGGCTCTTGAGCGGCCTTAATATGGTTATTGGCATAATTTCACCATTAATAAAAGTTTATAAAAAAACGAAATTTTAAAAATATTTTGCAGTATTTTTAAAAAAAGAAGTATTATTATTTTACACTTTAAAAATTCTTAGACTAGGGGTTTGTGATATGGGGATATCAAAAGAAATCATAAGTTCAGGGTTAGTTGTGCTTTCAATTTTATGTTGCCAGTTTTTTACAGTTTTTATAAATGCAGACCAAACCATACAGCATAAAGTTCCTGTAGAACTTACCGGAACATTGAGTTAGAAAAATTTTAAACCGGAACAAGTCAACAAAAAACCTCCTTAATGGAGGTTTCTGTTATTTATGTGATTATCTGAAACTCTTATTTGCAAATAAGCAAGCTTACAGGGACTTGAACAAAAATTTAAGTCGCTTAATCCAGCTTTCATGTTTTTGTAATCTTCAATGGCTGTCTTATCACCGCAACAGTAAAGCTTTTTAACATTATTTTCATGCAAATAATTGCTAATGTTATATTTATTACTTTTTAAAGTACTGTCAATATCAGATATGGTTGTAAGTAAGCTCTTTTTGCCTTTCATGATTTTCTCCCTTTAGCCCTGACCTAATAATATAAAAACAAGCCGAGTGTAAAAATTGCCTAAAAAGGAGAAAAAATTTATTTTTTTATTATATTTAAATTTAAATTATCTATACATTAAACTCCATGTATTTTTCTTCTATATATGCCTTCATTTCCTCAATTGCTTCAGCAGATTTGATTTTAAAAGATTTTTGTTCCACAATTGTGTAAGGTTTTCCTGATATAGAAAGAGGCGCAGGTCCCTGACACATTAATCTATTTTCTTCTTGTAAATGGGTTACATTTATAGTAGAAGACTTAATTTCGATTTTTAGAAAGTCCTTAGCTGTTTGAAGCTCATCATTTTTTGTTATTTTTTCTAAAAACTCTACAATACCTGCAACCCTTTTTATTTTTGAATTAGTAGCATCTATTATTTTCTGAATCCTGACATTTTTTGACTCTTTGGTAATAAATTTAATAAATTGGGTAGCATCAATTAAATACGTTTCAGGCTCAGACCCTTTCACTAATGAATTTTCTTGCATTGTTTTCAAATTTTTTACAAGTGTTTTTTTTATTTTATTTATTTCAGTCTGTGTGGCATGGCTTTTTGTTACCGTTTTACGGAAACTATCAACAGGTGTAGCTGTAAAAGCTTGATTTTTAAAAGTTTTTAAAGAATTGCAACGATTATAATAATTACTATAACTGTTTTGATAAGTTGAAATACTTAACATAATAACTAACTCTCCTTATTTGATTTTATATGCCAATAAACGTGCGTAAAAAATAAAAATTGATATATCAGAGAAATTAGTTTACAAATTATTACAATATAATGTCAGTTTACCGGGAAGTCATCTCTGCTTGTCTTGAAAATTCTTTAAAAATAATGCTATAAATAAATAATGCAAGTTATTTTCATTTTTGTATCAGTAAAAAATATTGATTTGCCAGCTTTACAGGGATACATAAGGTATAAATATATTGAATAAGAAAAAAAACGTATTTATTACTAAAACTTCACAAAGCAAGTTTACTTTCCGAAAAAAATCAAAGAAAAAAACAAATTTTGCCGATAATTATTGTATGAGTACACCAAATTTTACGCAAAATATAAAAGCAAAGAAAAATACGGCAGGATTCAGGATTGTCAACGTTCTGTCAAAATTAATTTTGAAATTTTTCAGGAAATCCGGCAAAAAGTTTAAATTTTCAATGTACGAGGAAATCTGGGAGCAGCCGGAAATTATAAAAGAATTAGCGGACAGGTATTTACCTGTTAACAAGCCGGTACAAAACGTCTGTCTTGAAATGCCTGCCCAAGAAATTAAAAACCTTTCAAAAATCTATATAACGGCCAGCGGTTCTTCCAGAAATGTTGGAAATATAGCCAAATATGTTATTGAAGCAATAGCAAAAATCCCTGTAGAAGTCGATTTTGCAAGCGAATTTGCGCACAGGGATACAATTTTAACAGGCAATGACTTCGTCATTGCAATATCTCAGTCTGGGAAAACAGCGGATACTTTTGCAGCTCTGGAATCTGCAAAACATAAAGGCGCTCATACTCTGGCACTGACAAATAATACTGATTCCAAAATACATAATCTTGCCGAATCCAAAATGACAGTTGGGGCGGGCATAGAAAAGAGTATTGCTGCAACCAAGTCTTTTACTGCACAGCTTTTAAACCTTTACGCTCTGGCATTGTTTCTTGGCGAACAGAGAAAAACAATAACGGCGCAAAGGGCAAAAGAAGTTAAACTTGAGCTGCATAATTTAATTTATAAAATAGAAAAACTGCTTAGAAATGATAAAAACATAGAAAAAATTGCAAATAAAATTAAGGAATCAAAAAATCTTGTTATTCTGGGAAGAGGAGCTAATTTTGCTGCCGCGCAGGAAGGTGCTTTAAAAATCAAAGAAACAAGCTATATAGATGCAAACGGTTATCCAACCGGTGAATTTTTGCACGGTCATATGGCTGTTCTGGATGAAAATATCCCGGTAATATCCATTATTGTACACAATAAGGCAAATGATATTAATTACAACCTTGCTGTAAAAAACACCGAAGAAATAAAATACAAATTAAATCCAGGATTAATAATTATCAAAAATCAAAAAGACAAACAGATAGAAACTTTATTCAGCAGTGCCGGCTTTATTAATATTCCCGAATGTGATGAGATCGTTTCTCCAATGCTCACTGTTATAACCCTGCAAATTTTAGCAGTTAAAATAGCAGATTTGCTTGGAAGAGATGTAGATCACCCAAGAGGACTTTCAAAAGCTGTTACGGCTGAATAATTTTTTGTTATTAAGTAGGTATTTAAGTTTCTTAATACTGTTATCTCTGACGTTATCCATCTCTGTTCTGCTGTCAAATTTAAGTTTTTTTCTTATCTCAGTAGAGTTTTAACGGATTTTTGTCATCTTTGCTTAGATGTTTTACTCTTCCCATCTTTTTCACTTTGCTCCTTTCGTATCTTCGATTGTAACAAAGTGTTTCTATTTCATTTTGAACTCAAGACAAAAAGGAGATTCTGCATAGGAATCCCTCTTTTTAATATTTTAACCAAGACTATATATCAATATTACTTGCGTATACAGCGTTTGTTTCGATAAATTCTTTTCTGGGTTCAACTCTTTCGCCCATTAAAGTATCAAAAAGCCTGTCACAAATGATTGCATCTTCGATATTAACCTGTAAAAGGGTTCTGTTTTCAGGATCCATAGTTGTTTCCCAGAGCTGCTGCGGCATCATTTCTCCAAGACCTTTGAACCTCTGAATATTTACGCCTTTTTTGCCTCTTTCTTCTACTACTTTCTTGAGGTCATCAAAAGAGCTTATCTTAATGTCAGTCTTATCATCAACAACCAGATTTAACATTTTTTCTTCTTCAAGCAGGAATGCTCTTATTACAGGATAAGATTCCCTGATTCTCTTAAATTCAATGCTGTTAATAAGTAATGAAGTAATGGAAACAGGTTCTTCCAGGTCATCAGAACTTATACTAATAGTATTTTTACTGGTTTCAGGGTCATTTTTGATTTCTACAGTAAAATCAGCATTTTCCACGTTGTAATTTATCTGATGGTCTTTAAAGTAATGATCAAGATATTTCTTGATTTCTTCAAGCTTTTCAACGCTTTCAAAATGTCCCACTGTAATATCAGAACCTACCAAGCCTCTTATAATAATTTCAGGTATTGTGCTTAAAACAGGGCTTTTAAAGGAATTGTAATAAGCCGACATATTTGAAAGAAGCGTATTTAACTCATCGCCATGACATGTTTTTTCTTTTTTAGAATCAAACAGTGCCAGCCCGGAAATTCCGCGTTCTCTAAGGACTTTATCGAGTGCCCTTTCATCATAAAGATACTGGGACTGCTTGCCAATAGCTATTTTAAACAGTGGAGGCTGTGCAATATATACGAAACCATTTTCAATTAGTGGTCTTGCATATCTGAAAAAGAATGTTAAAACAAAAAGAAGATATTAAAAAATTAACTGCTATACTGGCAAGCAAGGAAATTATCGGATAAAATTTTAGGGTTGAATTTTTCAATCCAACAAGTAAAGTTTTTATTAACAAGCCGCAATTTAAAATATAACAGGTCAGGCTGTTAGGGTTAAATAATGTAGAATTTCTCATTATTCTCTGTACAACTTTATGATGGGATAGATATCCATTTTTGCCAGATTAAAAATCTTCATCATCTCTGATTTCGCCGGGTTCATAAATTCTGTCGCCTTCTTCCAGTTTGACTGTAAGCAAAAGTTTTAACTGCCTTTTATAGTTGGCAAGTGCTAGTTCTTTTGTTTTAGCGCAAAAGGCAAATTCTGGGAATTCTTCTATCTCTATATAGCTGTATTCATCACCATTAAAATCAAGATCTGTGCCATGTACCAGCGTCCAGTCCAAATTCAGGTAATAATCCAGATTTTTTTCCATATTTTCTTCCAAATATTTAAGTAATCCTACACGAGCTGTTACTTTTTATTAATCGGCTGGGGGACTTCCAGACCTTCTCCGCCAATATATTCAGCTTTTTTGCTGTTTACTTTAAGGTAGACAGATTTTCCATCTGCGGCATCATTTGCGGTATCAAAAATTTGCTGGAGCCTTAATTTCATACTTTCTGAGCCACCTCCTGAATTTAAATCACTTGAAAGGTTTACTTCAAATTCTTCAGGCTTTTCTTTTATACCAAGAAGTTTTGTCTTTGGTGGAATTTCTGTGAAGAAACCTTCTTTTTTTTCTTTTTCAGAAGGTCCTTTTAACAACTCTGTCATTGCCGTAGTCATTTTATCTTTTTTTATAGTTCTTTTAACAGGAATAACCTGATTTTTCGTTATACTTTCCTGCTTTACAAAGTAAACCGATACTTTATTACGGTCTGAATATTGTTTGAAAGCATAAATGCCTGCAAAATATACTAATATAGCTAATATGATTACAATTATTATATTCTTATTGTCTTTCATTCTTCTTCCTCTCTATTAATATTAACCTTGATAATTTTCAGGCAGCCAGAGAGTTCCTTCCAGATTAATTTTATTGCTTACAATAGAGAATTTTTTAATTTGTATATCGCTGCCATTTTTTGATAAATCGTTAAAGTCAACGATAACCGGCTTCTGAAAAGAAATAAAGTTTGAAAGCATATTTAGCTCTCCGCCCAATGGCTTGGAAATCATTTGTAAATCAGCAATACGAAGCTTGTTATCAACCACTTTAAGTCCAATTCCCATCTTAACAGGAAGTTTCATGTAGGCGGGCATACCATTAAAGTGGATATCTGTTGAGATTACAAGCCTGTTGTCTTTAATATTAGCTTTTAAGTTAAGAAAATCAACGAGGTCAATATCCTGATTAAAAAGTTTTATGCTGACACCTCTAAGTTTCTGACGATACTGGTCTGAATTAACTGTGTTATTTATATCAGAATCGGTTATTAAACCTTTAAACCTAACATATACAGGTGTTAATGGAACAATCGGATTACTGTTACGATTGACCTGGGTATATTCACATAAACTTTTTGCTTCAAATGAAGAAACATAAATACCGTCTTTTGATAAATTTTTTGCTGAAAGCTGTACTGATTTAAACTTTCCTGCCAAAAGATCCATTGCACTGTAACCTTTTATGTTAACATTAATCTCTCCGGTATCCAGAAGTTTTTTTATATTACTTTCTATTAAGCCCTCAGCAGTATTTGTGACAAGAAGATTCATTCCTGTAAACCGCTGTAAATTCCTTGTCAAAACATTACTTACAGGATATGGCTTTGAAGGACACGTATTAGCCTTCTGGTACGGGTCTGAAAAGGCCAATAAATTTGAAAACAAAATTCCAGCCGTTAAAACAACTACCAGACTATTAAATTTATACCTGCCTAAATCCTTCATTTATATATTCTCCTAAAATTTTAAATAAATACATTTACCGGAAAAACTAATCCACCTTTAATTTTAGCGATTGCGACCAATTTATCTTCATACACAAGTTGGATTTTTTTTTCGGAATCAAAATTATCCAGGTCAAGACCTTCTAAATACTGACCATGTTTAATTTTTTCCAGATAATTTTGTTCTATTTTACAACATTCAAGGTCAAGAATATATATTGGATTAATAATTAAATTTGAAATTTCATCTTTTTTACTGTATTCTTCTATTTCTTCTATAGTATGACAATTGTCAATAGTTAATTTGCCTGATTTTGTTCTTATTAAATCGCAAAGAGTTGCACCATAGCCAAGTTTGTCTCCCAGGTCACTGGCAATAGATCTGATATAAGTGCCTGAAGAACAACTTATATCAACGACAATTATCGGATTTTGTGAATTTTCTTCAATAACT
>JGI24731J21663_1001341_pt1 | contig 19300 bp, 20 predicted proteins | sample EPASupsiteHSE605_FD_21663 | JGI IMG/M metagenome (IMG submission 21663) | reverse complement strand
AAACCCGCAAAGCAAAAAACACACATCACAAAGGAGTAACTCTGTGATCAGTAATCACCAACTTCGGATCGATTTCATACAAAGCATTCATCCAATCAACACATACCTGATTATCGTTCACATAGAACCACCCTCGTATTTCAGGATGTTGTTCAGCACCATGACATCGTAGGTACTCAGCGATAAGATTCTGAACACTGATCATATCATTCACATGACAACTCAATAACAGCTCGAAACTCGGGAATACTTGCTGGTAGATAGGGAAGTGTTCAGTCAGATCTGTTGCATACCCGTTTGATACTATGGTCTTATCCTCGTTTGAGATACGAATCAGATACACATATCCGGAATTGTCTTTCCAATCTCCACCATTCATATACACATCAACCCTTCCACTCATACTATAAGATAGGATCCTATGAACTTCCTTTAACACAACCCATCTCATCAGTTTTCGACCATGTCCCTTTGTCTCATAGAATGAGTCAGAAGGAATACGACCAAGCTTACCTCTAATGAAGTCTGCCCAAGTTCTTGTACTGTATCCACGCTGATTAAGTGTTCCTAGTAGTTCACTACACTGATCCATGATTGATGTTGCCTCAAAGTGTGTTCTCTCAGCATTAAGAGTGAATGTTAACCCGTTGAACGTTCCTTGGTCACCATTCAAAATCACCTTATCGAAGAAGCTCATTTAGTCACAAACAAAAAAAGAGACATCAGTTATCATCAAAGATTATCATTTCCACTAAATTTGGATCTATTTCATCCAAAGCATTCACCCAGTTCTCGAAAGCAGTATCACAATCAGCATTTCCAACGACTCTTCCATATGTGAACCATTCTTTACCCTTTGAATGACGAATTGCACCATGAGTATATAGATACTCACCAATCTTCTTCTCAACATCAAACATATCATCAACAGGACATGATGCAATCTTCTTAAAACTATCGCATCCACACTTGTATGCAGGCATTCTCTGATCAAGATCCCAAGTGTATCCGTACTTCAATATGACCTCTCCATTGACCACAGTACGTAACAGATATACATGTCCAGTCTTATCAATCCACGGTCTATTCATCAGAAATTCATTGACTGCATTACCATCACCCATACTATAAGTGAGGATAGGCAACAGTCTTCCATATTCAACCCATCTAAGCAATTTACCTCTAGATCCCTTTGTCTCATAATATGACTCAGAAGGTATACGACCATTCTTACCATTCATGAATACTGACCAATTCCTACTCGAACAACCCTTCTTATCAATCAATCCCATCATCTTACCGCAATGTTCCATGATTGAACTAGCTTCGAAATGTGTCTTAACTTCATTAACATGAAACTCTATTCCATTGAACCATCCTCTACCGTCTTTCAGTTCAATACCTTTGAAGAACAGATCTCCAACACTAATCATTTACTGGAGGGTAAAAAAGAGTCCCGTTTTTCGTTTGAGATTCAGTTTCCAAGCAATTACCCGCAAGCATGTTTTCTAGTCATCAACCAAATGAAGAGTCTCTTTAAACGCTTCCCATTCAAATCCGAATCGAAGTTCGTTCCAATTGCTCTCAAACATGGTTTCACCAAGTCAGAAGCTATAGACTTCTTACGTTCATCTGTTCAACATGATCAAAAGTATTCTGAACAACGACATCTCATGAGACCTATATTCTCTGAACGGGGTAATGCATATCAATTCGATACATTCGTTAACAAAGGTGATCCACCATACTATCTAATCATCATCAACATCAATACTCGAAAGGCATACGCCTATCCAATGGAGTCCAAAGGATCTTCAACAGTTCTCGAAGCACTCAATTCGTTCAAAGACTCTGTCACAAACATCTTAGAGATGACTTCAGATCAAGATGCAGCATATCTCTCACAACCCATCCTAACATTCATGACAGAGAACAAGATTGATTACAGAACAACCGAAGATCATGATCACAATCGTCTATCCATCATCAATCGATTCATTAGGACGCTTCGCGATATGAACTCGAAACCAAGCTTCTCCAAATCGAAGATGAATGCTCTAATTGAAGCCTATAACTCATCCACTCATAGTTCAACCAATCAAGCTCCAAATGAAATGACTCCTGAACTCGAGAAGATCTACATCGAAGCAAAGAGAGCACAGACTGATTCAATGAGATTGACCGATCGACTCGAACCTGGAACCACTGTACGTATTATGACTCAACCATCATCGTTCAAAAAGAAGCGATCAAATCTTACCAAAGAACTCTATGAGGTCTCCTCCAATGAAGGATCTCAGATACTGATCAAAGCAGCTGATCACTCAGTGGCTACCTATCCAAGGTTCAAAGTAGTTCCATCAAACTCTGGTAAGCTCGCACCATCCATCGATGAGGCAAAGCGAGGTATTATTGAATCCATCATTAACCACAAAGGGTCTAAGTACCAAGTTCGATATGAAGGAGGAGTCACAGAGTGGATCCCATCAAAGAATTTACGCGAAGGGAGACCAACTATACCATCACCGCTTGAGCAATCCTACTTTAGAAGCTTGTCGAATCGTACAACCCCTTCCATCACTAAGTAATCCATGTCGTCTGGAGGTAGAATGGATCGGCAACTATTGTTACGAGAGCTCCAAAGTTCAATCCATATCCTTTGGACGTTGTTGTCAACCTTATAGTATTTGATTCGGTGTAATGGTTCCGAACGAGTGTAACCAAGGAATCCATTCTCAGTCATTGACGCTATAGATGATGTAATGAACACATTCTGTCGATCCCACAATGGATACAAACGCAGAGTATGAAGTCTACTCACAACATTCACGATTCTAGGATCAGGATCTCCCACGAAACCATCCAATCTATCGATCTCAGTGATGGTTCGGTTCCCATTGAGCACTTCTTTAGCGTCTTCTGAGAGCATCTCGAATGTGATCTTAGGGATGACTGTTATAGTAGTCTGACTAGCAGGATCCATTACAGAGTCCCATCGATCAGAGTCTTCAGTTTCAGTGGTATCGATTCTAAGAACACATATGTTCTCTGAATCCCTCTTCTCATAACCCTGTTCAAAGAACAGATCGAACTTCTGATAAGGAGTCAATCCAGCGGCGACCAACTCAATGTTTTTGGTAGCGATCATCTCATCCCAATTGCGAATGAACTCACGAATGAACTTCTGGAATGTATCACCCCGAGACATGTAACAGTAGTCATATAGAGAGACGGTATAGGCTTCAATAGCTGTCTCTTCAACAGGATTAAGTAGTTCTAAGGTCAATCTATACTTGATCGATCTAATACACTGATTAAGGTAGATCTCCCCGATACCGATGACAGGGTCTTGCTTCCTCTGTATAGACCAGTTATACGGAACTTCGATCCAATACCTATTCGATTGAGACTGAGCAGCCCGAGTCCTAAAGTAGATCTCTTGGTTATCCATTTCATTGGAGCAAAAACATTATAGCTTCACCGATGGGGCATGGCTACGTATAGGGTCTTCGTTCCATTCATAACGATTAGTATAGGCGTTCTGTACCTTTGGTTCCTCGTTGATCATTGCTGCGTAGGGAGTAGCTTGGCAGTCATTGAAACTGGGTATTGTTGTTGATCCTCCCCTGATGATGCTTCGCTTTCTACTTGGGTGATATTGAAGTGGATGACTCGGAAGACCAATCTTTTATGTGATGAAGTAATGTGATCCTTCTTCACTCTCACTAGTATGACGTATCATTTCATTCGAAGCAAAGTATTTAGTACACATCAAATGAGTCGAAGATCTAATATGTTTGGTGGAGTCGGCGTCGAGGTCTCTCCGTCGTCCACATCAACCATTAACAACATCGTTAACGTTAGGTATCCCTCTGAAGGAGGAGACACATCAAAGACCCCAACAGACAACCCATATCATGAAAAGGATCTAATCGAAGAAACTGTTACCAACGAGAAGCATCTCATTGAAGCTTTGTCTCTCATGGTAGACATAGTCTATAACAATCCTTTCTTCATCAATAAGCTAGTAGTCACTGATCGAACCACCCTAGCTTCTCTCATAAAGCTTCTTACTGATAGTGATGGGGTTGACATCCAATGCGAGGAACCCGAGTGTTCATGTCTAAGCAAACATCTATTGAAGGTATCAGCCATCCATATCATCAAAGGAACCATTACATCAGAGTTCAAGTATAGCTATCAGGATGCTAAACGCATCTTGGATGAGCATCACATCTGTATCAAATTCGTTTCTCATTGAACAGATATGAGATCGATCAATGTATCATCGCTCGACAACTCAACAGTGAGATGTAAAGGAGCCATCAACTGAATTGGTTGAAGCATCATATCCACCAAAGTGAACTCCAATGAACAGAAAGCTTCAGCAGTGGTCCTGATGGTGATTCCATCATGACGACAGATGATAGGAAGTCCTCTATACATGAACTCAGAGCTCTTGTATACTATGCAATGGTACTCTTCTTTGTTTTTGGTTCCATTGAACCCAACAGGAGGTCCATGGCGAGCCATAAGATACATCACATTACCATAACAGAGGTATGGAGATGATGGACAGACTACTGCTGCTGCCCCTTCAATGGGTAACTCAGTATGATAGAGTCCAAGAAGCATCTTTACGCGATGACTCGCTTCGCTGATCCTAACTGTTCCACTCAATGAACTGATCGAGAGCAATCCATCAGATCTAATTGAGACTCTATATGGACTAAGAATGGAGCTCATCTCCATTTCAAACATATTCGGGTCATATGCCCCATGATTCGCGAAGCTGAACCTTTCGTCATTGATCACAATGAAGTCTTCATCGGTTGTGACAGTGATATTGGCTATGGTTGATAACGATGAGATCCTATAAGAGACTCTCTTCGAAGCCATGAATGGGGTGAAGCTGCTTTCAAATCGAACAGAACCGTAATTCGCAGGGTTCTTAGATGATAGATAATAGATCATTCTTTTCATAGACCAAAAATGATCTATATTGTGGGCAATGGGGTTTCTGCTTGTTTTGCTCCCAATATATCTGCTAAAGAAGGATCGATCTCGATCAATTTCTTCACATAACGATCCCTCTTCTTCTGCTTTTCCACCTCAATATCCTTAACCTTTATGGCTGTCACACGATAACCTCCATTCGCATCTTCGCGAACAGTATAACCTTCAGGTTGTACACCTGTCTTCAAGAATGAAACAATCATCTTCATTCTGTCACCTTCCTTCAATCTCCTAATGGATTCCATTTATGAAGAGCAAAAAAAAGACCATTCAATTAGAGATGACGATTTCGCATAATGTTCATTGAGTTGTTGCGAGTTGGCGTGGACATTCGATCTTGCTTCAACTTACTGTATACCTTCCATGTTCCATAACCGAGTGCTAAACCAGATGTCCAACCAATGGTATCAAATCGTTTCTTTGGTGTTGGATGATGATGATGATACAATGCAGGAGACGCCCGAGATGATGAATACTCTGAAACAGATGAATCCATCCTTTCACTCAGCCAAAACTACCTCCATAGAAGCTTGGCGTCCAATGCGCATTGTTGTTAGCTTGGAGTATCATTCTCCCAGTCTTGCTCTTCTGTACATTAGCGTAATTCTGTTGTTTTTGCTGCTGTTGTTGCGGTTGTTTGTCCTTAGACTGCTGACTCGGTGTCTTCTTATCGTAGAGCACATCAACTATATCACCAATGATTGGTATTCGGTCAAGGATCCTGGTAGCACCCTTCTTCACACCCTTTGTGATGACTTTCATTGCATCCTCGCCTATTTTGTCTACTCCTCAATCATAAGCCTTTGGAGCCCATTCATTGACGACTGTGTCGTAACCCTTCTTCAGACCACCCCAAGCTGTTGAGGCTCCCCGTTTGAGCATCCCCGTCGCTGAGTTCACAAGTGATTTGAAACCCATTTGATGTCTGCTAAAGAGTGAACGTTAATGATGAAGCATTGATATGAAGATTGAGATGAGAATGAGACGATGGTAACGAAGCATACTCATGCCATAACTCTCGCCAATCTTTGTCGTTGGGCGTCTGCGTGAGCATGTTCTTGAAGTCCTCTTCGCTGAACCCTTTCCAAATGACTATGTCTGTGCATAATCGTTTGAAGTTGAGATTGACGAAGCGCCATGTCTGAACAGCTAAGATGGCAGTGATGTTGTAGTGACGAGTCTTAGTAAGCATCCGAGCCAATGGACTCTCCACTTTGGCCAACAGAGGATGCCCAGCAAAGTCATCCATGATCAATAATGTGTTTGATGGATATCGAGTGAACCCAAATGAGGTCATCATCTGTTTGAGGTACTGTGCGATACGTTTCCAGTCATACACCCACTGCTTCCCCATAATGCGATATGGTTTCAGCTTAGTGAGGATCCCATTCATCACATCATCGACATCTTTGCCTTCTGAGAGCACGAAACGCATCACAGCATAGTAAGTCATCTTCTGTTCTACATGTTCTTTGAGGTAGTCCATCAGATCAGCATCCGATACATATGTGATTGGGGTTTTGACTTCATGTTTCATCGCTGAGACAGTCTTATCGAGAGCCCCAGAGGTTGATGTGAAGATGATTGTATCATAGTATGGTTCTTTGAAGAGTCTCTCAGTGACGAGTAGATGCTTCATGATAGTATAGGTCTTACCAGAACCCATCTTCCCACAGAAGAAATAGATACCATTTGTGCTGAATGGCCATTCAGAACTTAATGGTTCAATAGTTGCATATGATAGCTCACGAGCATTCTGTTTAAGTTGCTTCTCAATGAGTGAATCGACTTTGTCTATCATTTGGTGCTCGCTAAAGAGGTATCTCTTCAGCGGCTAGCATCTTGTTCCCCTTCAAACGACAACAATACCTCGGTTCATAGTTGAGGTTGACTAGCCCCTTCAACTTCGATGCGTATAACGTTGAGCTATATGTCATGAAGTCTCCATATCGAATCTCTTTGAAGCCACCAACTTTGAAGATCGCTTTGAGGACTGTGATGAGCTTGTGATCCGTCCCCGAAGGGGACTGGTGTTCAGACGGTCCCTCCGAATGGAGGGGACGGGTGGCAGCAGTTTGTGGCTTTACGTATTCACCTGAAGGTTTCTGACACCGAGTCAATAGCTTCTCATTCATCGTCCACCATCTAGTCTGATGGGATCGCATGATCTCAGAGCAATGCTCAATGAAGTATGGACTGATAGGAACTCTTTCATTGAGCATGTAGTGCCCTTCATAGAGTAACAGGTTGATTGGTGACCCACTACCAATGTGAAACGCTTTGTAGTTGGAGCCATCTACCACTGTGAAGCTTAGTTGACACTCTTCGGCAATGATTTTGAGCTTGGCGAGACTGAATGATCGAATCTTGATCACATTACGCATGTGATTGAGCTTGGCTTCATCAACTCCAGCCATCTTGCAAGCATATATGAGACAGTTGTCTCCTTCAATGATATGAGCTGTTTTTTGATCGATAGAGTTGAAGATCATGTATCTCTCAAGATTGATGTGAGGGATCGTTAGCTTCCATGGCCAGAAGCGACCTTCTCGGCGTTTGTTCTTTGAGTTCCGCTTCAAACTCTCTGTGATCATGGTTAGTTGATTTGGTTCGAGTACTGCGTCAGCATTAGACTCTTTGAGCAGCTTCATATTGAACGAGGTGAGCTTCTTTAGGACAGGACTGAGTTCACTTCCATCGAGGTTGTGATATCGAAGGTTAACGAACCTGATGCTATTGAGGGTTTCAATGAAGTATGGTATGAACTGTCCACCCGATTCGAATGGATCGCTATATTCAACTGTCCCAGGTTGAAGGAACCCTTCTTCGAAGAGTTGATTATAGAGTTGAGCTGAAGTGATCTCATCGATAGGCCTAATGCGACTCATCTCATTACCATACTGATAGATAGCGACCCACTTATCCGAGTAGTCAATACCCTTAATGAACTTTTCGAGTATGGCTCCAAGGTTGCGCTTCATGTGTTCTATACCGATGGGATCGAGTCGGTTAAAAAGGATGGCGAATCCACCCCTAAGACCTTTATAGGCTTCATTGATCTGAGCAGCTGCTTCAACACTCTTCGATGGTTTGAGTGGGATTGATCTGTATGGTTGAAGGTTGAATATGGATCTAATATGATCCTTGGCTTCATCATCTCGCTTATGCCTATAGAGATCCATACCAACGTTAAAAAGACTTTCTCCGAAAGGATCAGGGAGTGGCTGATCAGGTGGTTGATCAGGGTTCTTTTTCCTCTTTCGATACTCTCTCTGATATGCAGCTTTGCGGGCTTTCTGTTCAGATGTCAAAGGTTTTCGAGGGGGCATTTACTTGATAGCAAAAACAGACAGTTAGTTGACACGAGGTTTGAAACGAGAGTTCTTTGCTCGTCCAGCAGCTAATGCTGCAAGCTGTTTCTCGGTTAGTTCACGCTTTGGTTTAAGAGGTTGTGGTCCTTCCATTTCTGTAGGGTTAAAGTTCTTCTTCAAATCCGTTTACAACTGGAGCAGATTGCTTTTCAAGTTCCCGAAGTTTGCTGATGGTTTTAGCATTCATGACATACATTGTTTCAGATGTATGATAGTCATGGGAGATACCGTCTCTATCAACGAACTGTTTCACAGTTGTAGCATCAATACTGATGACCCAAAAGTCTCTTGTGGGATGTCTATTAATGACTTCTACTGTTGAATTGTTGAGATTGAAGTAGAAATCAATCTCACTGATGAGATTACCATCGACTCTCATAACAATGGGCTTAACATAAGACCGCTGACATCCGCCCCCTCCATACGGAGAGGTCGTCTGACCACCGGTTCCCACCCCATTCGGAGTGGGACTGTTGTTAATTGACTTCTTGATTGAGTCAGATCTAAAGAATACTTCTACTGTCTTCTTCACTGCATTTGTTTCTACGAGAGATTTGCTTGAGCTAAACTTCTTTTGTTCCATTTATGATCGAGTAAAAAAGATCGTTTACTGTGGAGTTGTGATGTCTGCTTCATCAACTACGACCACAGGTGTTTGACCTGGTCTGCATTGAATAGCGAAGACAGAATCTCTCAGGAAGCACATCTCAATCTGAATAGCTGATTGATACACAGAGTTTGTGGTCAATGTTCCTTGGAACTGATATGTGATTGGTGTTGCAGATGTTTGACCCTGTTGGTATGTACCGTCTGTTGAACATGGGATTGCAAGAATGAAGTTGGTGATGTCATTACTCTTGTATCCTGTCGATGGAGGTAAGATTGGTGTATCAGTTGAATCAACACTGACAGCAGTAAGAGACTTCATGACATCATCATTGAAACAGGATACATCTGTGTTGACGTTGTATGCGTTACACATAAACTCATAGAATTGTGCTCCATATGTTGACACACTGATATCAGGGAATGAACCATACCCACCCATCTTTAATGACCAATCTTTGAAGAGAGGATTAACATGACATGTGTTAACGTTCTTCGTTCCATCAGAGAAGATCATGAAGATGTTATCGACGAATTTCGGTGTGGATGAGAGCGTTGCATTAACTTTGGTTCCATTGATTGTGGCGTTAGTCTGTTGAACACTAACTGTTTGAACAGGGAACGATAAAGCTTCTGATGAGTAACGTTGAACGAGTTGTTGATAGAGATAGTCATCTAACCCAAAACATGGAATGATTGTATCACATGCAGTGACTTCAAACGAAGAACATGTGATGACTTGATCCTCATGGAATGTGACTGTTGGAACATTAGCGGCAACAGTCACATTGTTAATGCATCTGAATGGTTGACCAAGAGGGATGAATCTGTTAGTCACATGGTATTCAGCTGTTGCTTTACCAAGCTTGATTGGCGAAGAGAGTATATCTTCGAGTGTTAATGGTGCACAAACCAAAGCATCTGGTTTGAATTGGACACGCAAAGCTAAGTTGCCTACAAAGGCTGGGAGGAACTTGATGGTGGCTAATGGAAGGAATCTTCTGATGTCAATCTTTATGATGAGAGGGAGGGCGATTGTCTCTGAATTGGCTGCAACACCATCCAAAGGTACGATGATACCTGTGCGAACTGTGTCGACCTTCTGCCAAACATCCTTATGACGAGCCCTGCTGAAGACATCTGTCTTCTTCACTGCATCGATGTCAGCACATGATGTGATGTAGAACTCGCTGATAGCATTTGGTTGGTTGAAGATCGTTGATCCATTAGCGAGAATCTGATACTGTGAGATGGATTGGGCAGCATCTTTGAAGCCAATCCACACAGCAGGTTTGTTAGCTATCCTAGTGGCCAATGCAGTTGCATCATCTCCAACCAGTGGAAGAGATGCTGAAGCAGTATGAGCTTTGGTGATCTTGAACTTGAGGTTGAGCTTTGCATAGATGAACCCATTGTATAGATCAGCCATGTTGTCAGCAGTGGGACTGATGGTGAGGTTGGTGAATGAGTTTCCAATGAGTGGAGCCGATGGACTCGTGCATGCATTGGTTGTGATGGAGTATCGTTTATTGGTATCGCCTACGCGTACCGCAGCGTCTACAGCATCAAAGTAGCTAGCTACTTGAGTGATGATGGCATGAGCAGATGTTTCGTTGATCTGTTCGTTGAGCATTTGGATCGGAACAAAAAAAGGTCATTAGGCTAATACAAGCTTACGACGACCTGTGCTTCGTTTGGGGACCACTTCATCTATGATGGGTGACTGGTGCGCAGACGACTCCCCCGAATGGAGGGGGTGGGTGACAGCAGTCGGTATTGATGGAGACATCGATTGAGACTGACATTCAAAGAGTTGATTAAGCTTCTCTAGGATGGCTTCATTGGTGATTGGAGTCCCAAAGGGAGACTGGTGTGCAGACGACCCCTCCGCATGGAGGGGGCGGGTGACAGCAGTCGGAACAGTCACAGTCGGAACAGTCGCATTCGGAGGTTCCACTTCAGGACCCCGCTTGCGGGACACTCTATAAGTACCATTAGGTAGTTCCTTTACTTCGTATTGTTGATTGGGGATCCCTTGGAGATGATCGAGTATGATCTGCTTACGTTCACTCGCAGTAAGCTTTGTGGTCATTTGATCACGAGTTAAATAGTTTGCATGATTGCTTCGATGATCACTTGGTCCTTCATGTCAGTTGGAAGCATTATCGGACTCCCATGGGTTCCATCGAAGAGATGAACGTAGAACTTATTGTTCGTGGATCGTACATCATATCTCTTTGGCGGAGTGAAGACTGAGTTAGTGAACCCGAGATATCCATCATAGGCTAGATCAACGAAAGAGGCTTTGATGAGTAACGGATCCCTGTTCCATACAGCTGTGAAATGGATCGCAACAATCCTTCTGTTCACCGCTGAGTCAAAGATCACTCTGATGGGTTCATTAGCCCATTTGATCTCGAATTGAGTGAGCCCTGTTGTAACATCGATGTTGTGCATCAATGGATTTCCATTAGAGAGTAATGCTAGATCATCCCATATCTCTTGATCAATCAGATGAGTAATAGCTTTGAGGTCATCACTGATGACAGGGTTCTCAAATCGGAAGCATCTATCATTGGTGGTAACATATGAGAGCATTGATGAGCCTGGGTTGTATCCTATGTGGAACTGCCCCATATAGTTGAATGGAGAGTCAGCTCCTATATATGATGTGAAGAGATCATTGATGACTGATCTGAAGTCAGTATTGGTTAGCGTTGTTCCTGATGGAACCACCACAGTGGAACTGATGTCACATGTCTTATTAGTTAACGGATCATGAAGCTTCATCCCATCGATGTAAAGGATTCTTGGAGCAGAGATGAGTCTCACTTCGCGAATAGCGATGGATCTTGTTCGATTCGATGTCTGCCATTGATACTGATAGTTGAACTCATACGAGTTGTCACCGATTCGATATGTGGCTTGGTTGAGACGATATACATCTTCAATGTTCATTTAGTACGTCTTAAAGATGAGCTACTATGCTGTTGAAGCAGAGCATGCCTCACGCTTACAATATGGTAGATACAGCCTACGAATTACCGGCTCCAATTTGCTCGTGATTTCGAATGGATCAACAGAACAGATCTTTGATCTGAGTTCATTCATAGTTACTCCTTTTGATCCAAGCGGTACTATGATGACCTATCCATATCCAACAGATAGTGGGGTCACTATCGATGTTACAACTCTTTATGAAGCCATGCGATTGATGTCTGAGTACATCGTTGGGCTTCATTCCGCTTCAGAAAATGCTTTCAGTGATCTTCGGACCATAACAAAAGGTTTCAACTCGGATGGGACAGAATTGAACATTTCGAAATTGAATGGTTATCGCACTTATGAGTCTGTCGGCGGAGCATCGCAAGCTATTCCAGGTCCCGCTCCATGGATCGTGGGCGTTCGCGAAGATGGCGTCGCCGAAGTGGGTCGTATAATCGATTTCCATACATCATACATAACAGGAACCAACGATGTTACATGCCGATTGACATGTACAGGCAACAACACGCTCTCAGTCATCAATTTCAACGTTTCGAGTGTCCTATCAGGTCCAACCATATCAGGATTGACAACTCGGATGATTGCTGAGGAGACCAAAAGCGGAACGCTTCGAACAGATGTCGATGGATTGACAACTCGGATGACTGCTGAGGAGACCAAAAGCGGAACGCTTCGAACAGATGTCGATGGATTGATGACTCGGATGATTGATGAAGAAACCAAAAGCGGAACGCTTCGAACAGACGTCGATGGATTGACTACTCGGATGATTGCCGAAGAGACTCTAAGTGGAACGTTTCAAACTAACATCGATGGTTTGACAACGAGAATGATTGCTGAGGAGACTCTAAGCGGAACGCTTCGAACAGATGTCGATGGGTTGACAACTCGGATGATTGATGAAGAGACCAAAAGCGGAACGCTTCGAACAGACGTCGATGGATTGACAACTCGGATGAGTTCTGCCGAAGGAACCATAGCCAATCATTGTTCATTGATATCGAATGCGAGTTCATCGGCGGCAGCTGTCAACGCAAGAGTCACACGAATTATGGGAACGTATTTCTTCCCGAATGGATATGATGATCCAAACAATAGCGATTTCAGAACACTCGAATGGGTTGTTGACTACATGTTGAAGAACGTGATTCCATCTTTAGGAGAACTCGAAACGTCCAACACGTTACAATCATGGCTATTAGGTCTTCTCGGAGCTGCAAACGTTGCCGAAGTTGCATACATGTTAACGACTCTTAAGACTCTTGAAGCCGCATCGGCGGCGCATGGTGTTCAATTATCTGCTCACGCAATAACACTCGAAGCTAATCTTTTGACGATGGCAGAGTTACAAGCCGATGCTGCTCTCGCGAAAACAGCCATCGGACTCCATGCAACGCAAATTGCTTCAGTATTGTTTCTGAGTGGAGCCATCGGAGTCGGTATCTATGCGATGATCAATCGAAAGAACGGACCTATGAAAGCTGAAACACCTGTTCCGAACGAACCTCCTAAGTATGTTCCTATTACGAACGACAACGATCCCGTTGCGTTGATAGGTTATTCCGATCCCGTTGCGAGAGTGATTAACGAAATTGCTTACGAGTTAGCTGATGCAAGACTCATTCGTTTTGAAGAAACATATGCTCGGATAGATCCTATTTTGAAAGTAGATTCCATTATCGTTGAAACATTGAATGGAGTGTCTCCATCGGATTACGCTTTGGTTAGTTCATTAAGTGATTACGTGTCGATAGTCGCTTTTACGAATACGTTATACAACTACGCCACCAAAACGAAAGTAGACAGCATTAGTACCCGTGTGGCTACCATAGAAGGGGATTACGCGTTAGCGTCTTCATTGAGTGATTACGCTTTGACTAGTTCGTTAAGCAATTACGCTTTGACTAGTTCGTTAAGCAATTACGCGACGATATCATCGTTAAACACATTATCGGGAAGGGTTTCAACCGTTGAATCAAAGACTACATCATTAAGTTATGAGGCTGCGGCAACAACCATTTCGAATACGCTTCGATTGACCACGGGAATGGCTATCGATCCATCTAATTCGTTAGTATGGTTTCGAGACAACATAAGAGTTGATCGATGGATCATCTCGCCGTGGGCTAATCACGTTAACGACGCTTTAATACTGCTTGATCATGTTAACACATCAGCGTATAGCAATAGCATTCGTATTATGGATGGCAGACTTTACATGTTAAGGCATCCCGGCGCATGGTCACACGGAGTGTATATAGATATCGAACTCATTCATTTCGGAACCGAACAGTTTCCTCAGGTTGCCAACATTTCGTATACATCATACAACATCGATGGCGATGAACCTCATGCGAGAGAACCAAGATTAGCGTTAGTAACTCATACTGCTTCATCGAAGCAATACATTGCGATTCACGTTCCATTCTATCTTAACAGTGGTCGTTTATACTTTGCAGGTATCATCTCAACGTTAACCGAATCAATGCCATTAACGATGGTACTTCCGAGTGATGGATACGTTATAGATGAGAGCCCATACACAACATACTCTCGTAAATACGAGATGAACCATGATTTACGATGTGGAAACATTGAATCACCAACTATAACAAACCTATTCAACAGCGTTGATGTCGATTTCGAATTGGCTGAAACGGCTCTCACTCGGGCAACATCAGCGCAATCATCTTGTTATGATCTTGCTGCAAAGACCGTTGGTCTCAATTCGGATGGAACGGAATTAACGATTACGAAATTGAATGGATTGAACGTATCCGAATATGTAACGGATGGAAGCCTTCAATTTCAATTGAATGGATATGTGCCTCTCGGAGATCTCGATGGTTATGCGTTGACATCTGTTGTTGATGCAATATCTGGGAGGGTTACTACCGTTGAATCAAAGACATCAAAATTGAGCTATACATCATTGATGGATCTTCTAACAATGAATGCTAACATAACCTTATCGAAATTCATGATCGTTAATGGAACTACAGATGGATCTGTTTCTATATCCTGTCCGAACGGGAAGATCGTATCTGAAAACGTTACATCAACCAATAAAGATGATATCGATTCATTGAAAACAGAGATGACTACCGTTGAATCCAAAACGAATGGGTTCAACTCGGATGGGACTGAATTAACGATTTCCAAATTAAACGGATTGAATGTGTCTGAGTATGCATCAACAACATCATTGAATGCGGTATCGGGGAGGGTTACTACCGTTGAATCCAAGACAAACGGTCTTAACTCGGATGGAACAGAATTAACGATTTCCAAATTAAATGGCTGTGCATTCTATAGCGGAACAAGCGGATCAGGTATACCGGCTGCTCCGTGGATTCCAATTGTAAAGAACGATGGCGTAATTGAATTGGGTCGAATCATCGATTTCCATACAGATTACGTAACGGGAGGTACCGATTATACATGTCGTGTAAAATGCACGGGTAATAGCCTTTCGATTCCGAACATAGCCACTAATTCGGTAACTGCTTCGGGTACGGTGAGTGGATCTAACATTACGACGATTACGAATAAGGTTACTGCTCTCGAAACCAAAACAACTGGTCTGAGCTATAGCTCGGGAACAACCGTTTTCGATACAGTTCCGAAGATCGGAACAGAAAGTCTTATCGATTTGATCTATCCGATAGGAACCGTCTATCAAAGCACTGTAAGCAGTTTCAATCCTAATACAAAATGGGGCGGAACATGGGTCAAAATGGAAGGCGTATTCATATTAGGTAGTAGCTCAACACATTCTGTTGGCGATACCGGCGGATCTGCGAAAGCGACCATAGAGGGTCGACATTTACCTGATCATACACACCCGTATGAAGCATATGCTGTATCGTTTGTTGAAGAGAAGTTGTTTAACTCGGTTATGGACACAACGAGAGTATACGCCAACGGATCATCAACGTTTGTTCGAAACACAAGCGGATGGAAGTCTACATCGCAAATAGATCAATTAGATATACTACCTCCGTATGAGGTTGTTAACATATGGAAACGAACTGCATAGTATCATTTTTGCTATCATGAAATGAAGCATAGACATGTCATCTTTGCTGATTTTGAGTGTAGTACTGATGGTCTCCATAAGGCTTATTGTGTGTGCTTTCAATATGAGGATGGAAAAGAAGGATGGTTCTATGGAGAGAAGGTCACAGAACGATTTCTCGATGTGTTAAATGACTGTTCTCTAATATACTTTCACAACCTAGCATATGATATCAACTTCATCATTGGACATCTAGATAAGGTGTTTGATAACAGTATCATCAGGAATGGACGTGTCATGCAAATGGCTGGTGTCTATCATGGAAAGAAGCTTCTGTTCAAAGATAGTTATAGCATCATATCAAAAGGACTCGCCGAATTTCCGAAGATGTTCAAACTGAATAGTGGAGCCAAAGAAGCATATCCTTATGAGTACTATACATCTGCTCGAGTAAACGATTTGACTATGAATGGAATCGTTGAAGATGCTGTAGTGTGTGTAAAGGAGAGTCTTCGTGGTACGTTCAGAGAGAATGTTGTTAAGTAAGCATCCGTTGATGATCCTGCTGAGTTCAACATGCAGAAGTATTGTGTGATGTACTGTATGCAGGATGTAAGGATTCTTCGGGAAGGATTCATGTGGTTTCGCGAAGCATTGTTGAAGGAGTTTGAATTGGATGCATATGACTTCGTCAGTATCAGTTCCATAGCCAATCGTTACATGGAAGTCAATTGTTATTGGCCTAATGGAAACCTTTATGATCTGTCTAACGTTCCACGTGAGTTCATCAGCCGATGTATCATTGGCGGACGATGTATGCTTGCTCATAATGAGAAGAGAATAACAGAAGGTAGAGCTGTTGTTGATTTCGATGCTGTATCATTGTATCCGAGTGCGATGGCTAGGTTATATTGTTTAGAAGGTATGCCGAAAGTTATTGATGGATGGACAACACAATATCTGTTGAAGCATCTCTTCGAGGATGAACAGACGGAACCCACAAAAGAACGTTTCATTAGCGGATTCTTCGTTGAAGCTAAGATAGTTAAAGTCGGTATAAAGAGAGCCTTTCCGTTAATCGTATGGAATCCGGATGTGAATGGTGGAGTGGATCATGAAAGGGCTACTAATGATGAGTGTACAATGTACATGGATCATATTATGATGGAGGATCTCATCCGATATCAAAAGTGTGAGATCAAAGTCGTTCGTGGTTACTACTATGATGGTAAACGGGATACTCGCATACAGAAAGTGATTGGAGAGCTATTTGAGTTGAGACTCCGTTATAAGAAGGAAGGTAACCCAATACAGGAGATCATCAAGCTTCTATTGAACAGCGTATACGGGAAGACCATTCTGAAGGCAATTGATACTGTGAACAAATTCGTAAAGAAAGATGAGTTGAGTGACTATGTGGTTCGTAACTACAACATGATTAAGGAAGCAGAAACATTATGTGGATCGGATGTGACTCGTGTAGTCAAGATCAAACCTATCAATCGACACTACACCTTTACTCCGCTTGGAGTGAACATCCTTAGCATGTCAAAGCGAATTATGAATGAAGTAATGTGTACTGCTGAGGATATCGGCGTGGACATCATGTATCAAGATACTGACTCGATGCATTTGTTTAATGATCAATTGAATGCTCTGAGTGATGAGTATCGAGTACGATATGGGAGGGAATTGATTGGATCTCGCATGGGACAGTTTCATAGTGATTTTGGATTGATTCATGGTCGAGGATCTATGCCGATGGCTATGAAGAGTATCTTTGTTATGAAGAAAGGTTATATCGATCGTTTGGAAAGCGAGGAGGGAGTCTCCTTTCACTGTCGAATGAAAGGTATTCCGAATGATGTTGTTGTTATGACTGCAAATGAAAGACATCCTAAATGTGATAGCTGTGTTGTTGGAGAAGGTGGCTTGGTTTATGGTGGTAATAGTGTAGAGAAGCTATATGAAGACCTGTACTACGGAATGGAGATAGAGTTTGATTTGGCTCGATCAAGCAGACCTTCATTTGATATGAGGAATGACTTCTCTGTGGAGACCAGGAGAAAGTTTGTTCGGAAGATAAGATGCTAGTTTCAAAAACAGGTCGTTTTTTAGCTCAATAGAAATGAACAGGGGTGAACAAACATTCCCATTTTCTGAATCATTCAATGTTTTGATGAAAGCTCGATTGCAGTGGCAGTATAAGGATGTGTGTATACATAAGATCTACAAAGAAATGAAAGCTTTAGACAAACTCAGGTTTGATCCGATGATGACTATGCGTGTGCTAAATGAAATACTGCATCGGTATCCTATTAACGGAAGTGAACTTCATAGTGGGAGTTTGCAGGATAGAATGATCGGGAAGCTATGTATGTTACAACGTGATGTAATCGAAACAGCAGTACAAGGTTTAGGTATGTTGGGTTCATCTATGGAAATCGAACAGTACTTAATCGATTACATTGCATATAGAGTTAAACTTAATGAAGAATTAGCATCGCAATCACCGGAACAAATCCTTCAATTCATTTGCGATCATAGACGAGCAGAAATCGCAGAGCATGAACAGGCGCGGATGATTGATTGTTGATTGGATGAATGCTTTGTATGAAATCGATCCGAAGTTGGTGATTACTGATCACAGAGTTACTCCTTTGTGATGTGTGTTTTTTGCTTTGCGGGTTTTGCTCTGCTAAATCAGTTTGTGGAGTGTTTTGCTGCTCTACAAATGATTGTCTTACTACTGTTATTGCTCTGCAAATGATTGTCTTACTACTGTTATTGCTCTGCGGTAAACCTGATGGATGACGTACGCCCATTGCTTACTACTGTTATTGCTCTGCAGATAAAATGCGGGTGTTTTGCTACTGTTATTGCTCTGCAGATAGTTTGCGGTGAACCTGATGGTTGACGTACGTCCATTGCTTACTACTGTTATTGATCTGCAGATAAAATGCTGATGTAATCCTCCACAGACGCCCATATCCTTACTACTACGGTTATTACTCTGCAAAATCAGTTTGTGAATCTATCAAGTCTTTTTCCGTCGAACAAACTGGAGCTGTTTGGACAAGGGGGAAATCTTGATATGCTTGAGGTGTATGCCTTGACAAACGATACGATTACTGGCTATCGAAAGTTTTGCACTACCGTTATCGTCGAAAAACCATGGAGGTGCACACGATTTTTTGGGTTTTGTGTCTTGCAAACGAAAACTTGAAATCAAATTCTGTGCCTAGCACTTGTGTACCTAAACATACCATATATACTATTGATT
>JGI24731J21663_1001307_pt1 | contig 19868 bp, 17 predicted proteins | sample EPASupsiteHSE605_FD_21663 | JGI IMG/M metagenome (IMG submission 21663) | reverse complement strand
CTTTTCCCCAGATTGTTCACACTGAACGGCCGGATCGGGTGGCTGCCGGCCTCCTGCAAGGGAGAGTGGCAATCCTTACTGACGGCACGCCCTTTGTACTGCTCGTACCGGGCGAATTTGTTACTTTTCTTACATCACCCGAAGATTATTATGAACGTTATATGCTTGGAACCTTCATAAGGTGGGTCAGGATGGCTGCATTTATTATTTCTCTGGTACTCCCCTCACTATATATCGCTATTACCACTTTTCACTCAGAAATGATACCCACACGGCTTTTAATCAGTATAACCTCATATCGGCAGGGATTGCCGTTCCCTACTCTTGCGGAAGCTCTTGCGATGGAATTTACTTTCGAGATACTGCGGGAAGCCGGAGTGCGGCTGCCTCGTTCCATAGGTCAGGCAGTCAGCATTGTAGGGGCTCTGGTCATTGGCCAGTCAGCGGTTCAGGCTGGAATCGTTTCCCCCCTGATGGTCATCATTGTGGCTTTCACCGGTATTGCCTCCTTCAGTTTTCCTTCTTACAATTTGGGAATCACTATACGGTTGCTGCGTTTTCCCCTGATGCTGTTAGCCGGACTTCTGGGCCTGTTTGGGGTAATGTTTGGAATAATAATGATAACCATTCATATGGCCAGTATCCGTTCCCTGGGAGTGCCTTATTTGGCTTCCGTGGCACCCGTGCACCTGTCGGATTTAAAAGACGTGCTGGTACGGGCTCCCTGGTGGGCTATGGACGAGCGTCCTGCTGAAGTTAGTAAAATCAACCGCCGACGCCAGGCTCCAAATCTTAAGCCAAAACCGCCACAGGATGAGAAAGATCAAAAGAAGGAAGGAAAATAAATGTATCGCCGTATAATTATAATCCTCCTGCTTATTCTGAATCTCTTTACCTTATCCGGATGCTGGGACCGAACTGAATTGGAAGATCTCGGTATTGTAAGCGCGCTTGGAATAGAGGAAAGCAGCGGAGGAAAGATTCGAATCGTAGTACAAACACTTAATACTGCAGCTCTAGTTAAAGGTTCAGGCGGAAAAGGGGTAGAATTCGAAAAGGCTTATCGCAATACTGTAATTGAGGGAGATACTGTTTATGATGCTTTGAATAGATTGACAGCCATAACAGCCACCAAACGAAGTTTGTCACATACCAGTGTTTTTATCATATCCGAAGGCCTGGCCAGGGATAGGGGAGTACAGGATATTATTGACTTTCTCGAACGGGATCCGGAAGCTCGGCTCGACTCCTGGTTTATCATAGGAAGTGGCAGCATGGTTTCCCTGTTGGACATACCGGGAAGACTAACCAGCACCCCCGGCTCGCGTCTTAGTGACCTCCTTAAACATCATAATGAAACTTTTGCTTATGCTCCCTCTAAATTGGCAGATTTTATTAGATTACTAGAAAGTGAAAGCAGTCAGCCTTATACGGCAGTAGTCGATGCTGAGCCTAACGCCTCGCTCCCTACCGATCAGGGTCATGGAATATTAGATGGTAATGTCCCCGAACCGTTAGAAAACATTGTAATTCAAAATACAGCTGTATTTAGGCAGGATAGAATGGTGGGGCTGCTAAATCGTGACGACAGCCGGGGGCTCTTATGGTTAAAGGGCGAGGTAAAGGGCGGAGTTATTACATTTTCGATTCCCGGAATAGAGGGGAAAAAAGCCGTAACTACAATAATACAGGCCAAAAGCGAATTGAAGCCGGAGATTATAAATGGGCAGGTTTATATTACGGCCAGAATTGAAGTGAAAAGCTTCCTTAATGACAACCAGGCAGGAATCAAACTGGATAAACCTGAAGAAATTAAGGCAATGGAGGCTGCCCAGGGTGAAAAGGTAAAACGCGAGGTTGAAGCCGCCCTGCAAAAAGCTCAACAGGAATATAAGGTTGATATCTTTGGTTTTGGGGAGGCTGTACACCATAAGTATCCTGGAGAGTGGAAAAAGCTAAAGGGTGATTGGTCAGATATATTCCCCGATGTACAGGTGAATATCCAGGTCAAATCATTAATTGATCATACATCCACAATTGGAAATGCAGCTGAGTCTGGCCAGAAATAAGTCTAGGAGGAACTTACTTTGAGAATCATCGCCGTCAGCTTTGTATATTTAGGAATAATTGCTATAGAAGTTCCGCATCTGATAAAAAGTTCACTATGGAGAGAACTAATGGCTTTCAGCTTTTTGCTGCTGGTGGCTATGGTCTACAGTTTTGGCCTGTTGTTTAACTGGCCGCTGCCTAATCTAGTAGACTCTTTAGAGGTAATATTTAAACCGGTAACCCAATTTTTTGAACAGCTCTAGAGGTAGCAGGGGCTGCAAATAAAACAACACCGAAATTTTGTTAAGCAGAGGTATACCTGAAAGAAGTATCAAATTTAATGATCCATGAAAGGATGTACTTTTGAAAATGAATAAAGATATATACAAAACTGATATGTTTTCGGTAACAAGTATGCTGGTGAACCTGGTAGCTGCAACTGCTATTTTGTTTGGATCTATATCTACAGTTAAAATGTCCCAACATGACGGCTGGATGTCATCAATTTTAGCAACTCTATATGGAAGCTACATAGTTTATATTGTTTATCGGCTGGGTATGATGTTTCCTGGAAAAACTTTCATAGAGTATCTTCCTTTAATTGTTGGAAAAATTGCAGGTAAAATTTTAGGAGCTATATATATCGTATTCTTTTTTTATTTAACGTCTTCTGTTTTGAGAATAGCCCTGGCCCTATTTTATGGAACAGGGGCCTACAAACTTACCCCCCCAATAGTACTGGCTCTTTTGCTGATAATTGTTTCAACTTACGCTGTATTATCAGGCTTTGAGGTAATCAGCCGAGTGATGAGTATTTACTTTCCGGTAATTGCTGTATTCTATATTTTAACTATATGCCTGGCGATTCCTTATATGAAGCTGCACGCTCTGCTTCCCCTGGGAGAGGCTGGTTTTGCCAATGTCTTTAAGGGGAGCGTTGTGGGTTTCGCTTATAGGGGCGAACTATTTATTCTAGCTATGATTTTGCCCTACATGAAGGCTCCCCGCGACGGGCTTATTGCCGGAAATATAGCAAGTATACTATTGTCCTTTTTTTTAGCGGGTATTACTATTACTATGGTAGCGGTCCTGGGGGTGGAAACAACGATACGGTCTACATATGCTATTTTCTTTCTAGGGGATTTCATTCCTCCCATTGGGATAAAGATTTTCTTGATAAGCTTGTGGATAGTAGCCTTTTGGGGAAAAATTTCGATTTTGCAATTCACAATATGCAGCGGAATCTCGCAATTATTGAATCTAAAATCATACAATTACGTTGTTCTTCCGGTTGCTGCTTTGTTAGTGGTACTCTCGTTCAGCTTTTATAGAAATGTTCCTGATATGTTAATAAGTATACCGGCTACTTTTCCAGGAGTGGCGCTATTCCTGGAATTCCTTATTCCAACCTTGTTGTTGATAATAGCATGGACAAAGTTAAAGTTTAGTAATAACTCAGAATCGGCTCCGGCTGCCAATGTTAATTCTCAAAGCTGAGGCAGAACCGTCCCCTTGCCTGCCCAACTTTTACTCTTTGCCTGCCTAATATTATATCGATTATGGTATAATTCTTACCGGAAGTTCTTTATTTCGAAATAAGCGAGAATGATATGAAATATGCAGGAATGATCAAACAGAGTCTGGTGGATTATCCAGGAGAAATAGCCGCAGTCCTTTTTACCCGGGGCTGCAACTTGCGTTGCCCATTTTGTCATAATCCAGATTTGCTCATAAAACCGAAGATACTGGTAAAGCCGATAGATATCGAAGAAGTTCTGGATTTTCTGCTTAAGAGAAGGGGCTTTCTGGATGGGGTGGTCATCAGCGGAGGAGAGCCTACCTTAAACGATGAACTCCCTATGGATATAAGAAGAATAAAAGCACTGAGATTTCTGATCAAACTTGATACTAACGGAACCAACCCGGCTATGCTGGAAGAGCTGCTTAGCCAAGGCTGGTTAGACTATGTTGCAATGGATATTAAAGCGCCGCTGGACTATAAGAAATATAAAAAGGCCTGCGGTAAACTGAGTTCAGAGGACTTCTTTAAAATACGCAGTTCTATTCACCTATTGAAAAGCTCACAAATAAATGTTGAATTTAGAACCACGGTTGTGCCTGCTCTTCATACTGCCGAAGATATAGTAGAGATCGCCAAACATATACAGGGATGCGATATATATACCCTGCAGCAGTTCAACCCGCGTCTTACTCTGGAACCTGGCTACGCTCGGGTGGTTCCTTATAGCAAACAGAAGATGCAGGAAATAGCAGATAAGTGCGCTGCTTATGTGAAAGAGGTACGGGTGGTTAACGTTTAAGGAGTATTATGGCCAAATATATACAGGCAGCTCTAAAAAAATATTTTGGTTACGAGTCCTTTAAACCCGGACAAGAGCCTATTATTAATAGTATCTTAGAGGGTCGTGATATTCTGGGAATCATGCCCACCGGTGGAGGCAAATCCATTTGTTATCAGATTCCGGCGCTCCTCTTACCTGGAATAAGTTTAGTTATTTCACCACTTATTGCCCTGATGAAAGACCAGGTCGATGCCTTAAACGACCTGGGGATTCCTGCCGCCTTTATTAACAGCGGAATGGGTGCCGGGGAGATCCGTGCCTGCCTATCAGAGGCTTGCCAGGGACGATACAAGCTTCTCTATGTAGCTCCGGAACGGCTAGGATCGGAGAACTTTACCAATCTCCTCAGGAATCTTCCTGTTGCTTTGATTGCCATTGACGAGGCCCATTGTGTTTCTCAATGGGGACATGATTTTAGACCTTCCTATCTGGATATTGCCCCCTGGATAGCTCAATTGCCTAAACGTCCGGTTGTAGCTGCATTTACTGCTACCGCTACTCTTCGGGTGCGTGAGGATATAGCCAAAATGTTGGAATTGTCCGGCACGGATACTTATGTGACTGGTTTTAAACGTGAGAACCTGCATTTATCGACTGCCAAAGGAGTAGACAAGACCAGTTTTATAAGCAGCTATGTCAAGAACCATCCCGAACAGGCAGGCATCATTTATGCAGCTACGCGCAAAGAGGTAGATGCTCTGTACGAACACCTCCAGTCTCGGGGTTATTCGGTAGGTCGCTATCACGCCGGGCTTGATAGGGAGGAAAGGAATCAAAACCAGGAAGACTTCCTGTATGATGAAATCCGCGTTATAGTAGCCACCAACGCTTTTGGACTGGGTATAGACAAATCCAATGTCCGTTATGTAATTCATCACAATATGCCTCGCCATCTGGAGGCCTATTATCAGGAGGCAGGACGAGCCGGTCGCGATGACGAACATGCAGATTGTATTCTCCTGTATGCTCCCGGGGATGTTCAAACTCAAAAGTATTTTATTGAAAATAGTGAATTAAGCGAAGAGCGAAAGAACGGGGAATATAATAAACTGCAGAGTATGATTGATTATTGTCATACCACCCACTGCCTGCAGCAGTATATATTAAATTACTTTGGTGAAGAGAATGCTTCTGATCACTGCGGCAATTGTGCCAACTGCAGCCAGGAATTCGAAATTAGGGATGTCACTATTGAAGCCCAAAAGATATTTTCCTGTATGAAGAGAATGAACGAACAGTATGGGATGACGCTGGTAGCCTCTGTACTCAAGGGCTCAAAAAACAAAAGAATACAGGAACTGCGATTCAATCAGTTGTCTACATTCAGCATTATGAAAGAAATGACGATTCCTGCTATTGTAGAGCTCATGCATATGTTAGAAGCAGATGATTATATTTACAACACCGGAGGGCAGTATCCGGTGGTACGCCTTACCCCGAAAGCGGGTCCCGTCTTAAGAAGCCAGGAGCGGGTTCTGGTAAGGATGCCCCATGTTCCTAAGCCGGCAGCTGCTGAGAGCGGACTTTTCGAATTACTACGCTCCCAGCGCAAAGAGATTGCTCAGAGAGAGGGAATGCCCCCCTATGTAATATTCCACGACAGTACCTTAAAGGAAATGAGCAGCCGTTTACCCAGGGACGAATATGAAATGTTGACTATTACCGGGGTGGGTGAAAATAAATTGAAGAAATACGGGAAGCAGTTTCTGGAGGTCATCCAGGGCTATCTACGTGCATTGTAAGCCAAAAAGACCTATAATGAAAGTTAACTGTTTTAAAATAATTATTTGAGGTGTAATGATGAAACTATGGGGTGGAAGGTTTACCAAACAAACAGATCAACTTACCGAGGATTTTAATGCCTCGATTGCCTTTGACAGCCGGTTATTCCGGCATGATATTCAGGGAAGTATCGCCCATGCTTCTATGTTAGCCCGACAGGGTATCATAACGTCCGCCGAACGTGATTTAATCATAAGCGGGCTGGAAGAAATCAAGTTGGAACTGGAAGCCGGCAAATTAGAATTTACAGTGGAAGCCGAAGACGTACACATGAACATTGAGACCCTATTAACGGCTAAAATAGGGGATTTGGGTAAGAAGTTACATACCGCCCGCAGCCGCAATGATCAGGTGGCTCTGGATGTGCGTCTCTACTTGCGTGATGAAATTAAAGAGGTACGCGAATTAATTCTGGCAATAGAGGAGGCTCTACTCAAGCTGGCGCAAGAACACCTGGATACCATTATGCCCGGGTATACACATCTGCAAAAGGCTCAGCCTATTACCCTGGCACATCATCTTATGGCCTATTTCGAGATGTTCCGCCGGGATATGGGACGACTGGATGATTGCCAGAAAAGACTTGTTGCTATGCCTCTGGGATCAGGTGCACTAGCTGCTACCGGCTTTCCCCTCGATCGGGAATATGTTAGGGAGCAACTTGATTTTAGAGAGATTACCCGTAACAGTCTGGACGGGGTGAGCGACCGCGATTTTGCGATAGAGTTCTGCAGTTTTGCCAGCCTTCTAATGATGCATTTGTCGCGTTTTTCCGAGGAATTGATATTATGGTCTACGGAGGAATTCTCCTTTATTAACTTTGACGACGCTTTTTCCACCGGTTCCAGTATCATGCCGCAGAAAAAGAACCCTGATATTGCAGAGCTGGTGAGAGGCAAAACTGGAAGAGTATATGGAGATTTGATTACACTGCTAACCCTGATGAAATCACTTCCGCTTGCCTATAATAAGGACATGCAGGAGGATAAAGAAGCATTATTTGATGCGGTGGATACGGTTAAAAAATGCTTGCTGGTATTTACTCCTATGCTTGTAAGCAGCAAGTTTAATAAGAACCAAATGGCCCAGTCAGCCCGGGGCAGCTTTACTAATGCGACGGATCTTGCGGACTACCTGGTGGTAAAGGGTCTCCCCTTCCGTGATGCTCATGAGGTGGTAGGCAAGGCCGTACTTTACTGCATAGATAATAATCGGGCCTTAGAAGAATTGGATCTGAAAAAATTCCAACAGTTTTCAGAACTGATCGATTTCGATGTTTATCAATGCCTGGATATACGTGAATGTGTGGCCAGGCGCAAGATACCTGGAGGACCGGCTCCGGAGGCGGTGCAAAATGCACTGAAGGAAGCGGGCGAGTGGACGGAGAGGATGAAAGATGGAACCAGTAAGTAGATTCAACCTGATAAATGGCGTACCGGACAGCGAACAGGTCGAAGAATGGGTAGAGAGTTATTTCCAGGGCCTTTTAAAAATGATGAACCCATTTTACTCTAAGGTTAACCTAAAGGAAGTACTGAACAGTATAAAAGCCATTCGCTTCGATCAGTTGGCAGCAAAGGAGCTGGCCGGGGAAAGTCCACAAATTATTGAGATGGCGACAAACCTAATAAATGAGATGGCTAAGAGTGAAATAGAATACATGGAGGCCTATGTTGAAAAAGAGTAATCTTATCCGTAGGATCTTACCAAACCATACTTCTTCATTTTTCTGAGAACTGTGGCCTGATTAATTCCTATGGCTGCTGCAACTTTACGGCTGCTGTCATATTCTTCTAAAGCTGTAATTAGCAGTTGCTTTTCAAGCTCTTCGATGGCCGTACATAATGGGATAATCTTTGAGATTTGTACAGCAGGAGGATCATTTTTCCCCTTCTTTTTACAAGGCAGTTCTGTACAATCCAAATATTCTCCGCTGCTTACGACAACCAGCCTTTCAGTAAGGTTCTTAAGTTCTCGGATGTTCCCTGGCCATGAATATTGTTTAAACATACTTAGGACATCGGCACTCATGCGCTTTTTCTGATTATATATCTGGTTGAAATGATTAAGAAAATGCATAGCCAGGGGGACAATATCTTCAGGGCGTTTTCTTAAAGGCGGAATAGGAATTTGAATTACATTTAAACGATAATAAAGGTCCTCTCTAAAAGATTCCTTATTTACCGCCATATATTCAAGATCTCTGTTAGTAGCTGCCAGGATTCTTGCATTAACAGGTATAGCGGAACAGGCACCAATTCTGGTTACCTCATGCATTTCCAACACACGTAAAATCTTTACTTGAAGATTCATCGGCAACTCACCTATTTCATCAAGAAAGAGTGTTCCGTTCTCAGCTGATTCGAACAATCCTGCTTTACCATTCTTAAGGGCTCCTGTAAAAGCTCCGCCAATGTACCCGAATAATTCTGACTCAAGCAGTTGTTCAGGAATCGCTCCACAGTTTACAGCAACAAAAGGGCCGTCTTTGCGCAAGCTGTGATCATGGATATACTTGGCTATTACTTCCTTGCCTACACCAGATTCTCCGAGAATCAACACCGTAACATCTACCGGGCTTATCTTTCTAGCTAATGCCAATACTTCCTTCATAGCGGTACTAATAGCAACCGGTTCGTTTTTAAGGTCGGGGTTTTTCTCCTTGTCCAGGTGCTGATAATATATTTCTTCCATTTCCTGGGCCTTCTCTAATTCTTCGCGTAAACGATAGATTTCGGTCATGTCCCTTACATTGGTAACCACTCTGTATAGCTCGCCTTTTTCATTTAAGATCGGACTTCCAGTAACTATACAGGTTCCATGGGGTAAATTTACTTGCGTTATAGTTACTGGTTTCTTCTCTTTTAGTACCATCAAAGCTACGCTTTTCTTTAAATAGCCCAATTCAATGATTTGTTCCATATTCTTGCCGACTAAAACCTCTTCGGGAATTCCGGACATGTCAACATAAGCCTTGTTGAACATAAGGATGTTCCCCTTGGCATCCGTTAGCAATATCCCGTCATATGAGGCTCCAAATAACATTTCAAAATCTTTTACGGTCATGTGTGGACTACAACAATCTTCGATATTTTTTTGCATGTTATTACTCCTTGCGGTCAAGACAACATTGAAATCTAATAAAAATGTGTGTTGTTACTTAAGAAAAGATACAATTATGCAGACTTGATGGGCGAGAATATACTAAATTCAACTTCATAATATGATTAATCTTCCAATAGGTCAATGACACATAAATACTGTAATTACAGGTAAAAACAAAGATGTTTTATAATGTAATTGGAAGTTTTACTTAGGCTGGTACGATGTTAATAGTGGGTAAAGCAGCCAGCCTAAAGAACTAAAATATCTCCCAACCCAATACTTATAGAAGATAAGCATTGAATTAGGAGAAAAGGAGAGAAGGATCGAATTATTTATATTAAAGGGCGTTCAAGAAATTAATCTCAGGGGAAGCTCATAGAGACTTCCCCCGAGGTGAGGTTTTACAGTCTGCTCTTATTGCTGGGCAGCCATATTCTATTTTCCTGGGCAACCTTTACCAGTTCGTCTCGGAAATCCGGATGTGCAATACTGATTAATGCCTCAGTTCTTTCCCAGGTGGAAAGACCTTTTAGATTTACTATTCCGTATTCAGTAACAACATAATTGGTCATTGAACTAGGTATACTTACAATGGTTCCTGGTTTAAATGATGGTACTATTTTGGATTCCAGGGTGCCATCCTTTTTAGTGGAGGTGGAAGGCATACACAGGAACCCTTTTCCCCCTTTTGATCTGAACGAAGCAAAATGGAAGTCCAGCTGTCCACCGGTACCAGATATATGTCTGAATCCAATGGACTCAGAAGAGACCTGTCCAAGGATATCTACTGACAGGCAGCTGCACAGGGATATTACTTTATCATTCTGGGCGATAATAAAGGGATCATTGGTAAAATCAACCGGCATAACGGCACACAAAGGGTTATTATCTACAAAGTTATACACTTTATTGGTACCCATCGCAAAGGTAAAAACAAACTTATCCTTTAAGACATTTTTGCGTTTATTGGTAATCTGTCCGGCTTCATACATGTCTACATAGGAATCTACCAGCATTTCCGTGTGTACACCTAAATCCTTCAAATCTGATTGCGCAATCATCTCACCAACTGTATTAGGCATACCGCCTATTCCTAATTGGAGGCATGCACCATCTTCCATTTCCTCCATAATCAGAGCAGCGATCTTGCGGTCTACATCGGTCACCGGAGGTTTTTTTATTTCCATCAGAGGGGGATTGTCTCCCTCAACTATGAAATCTACTTCGGAAATGTGAATATTATTATCAGCAGCACTGTGGCAATATGGTACGGAACGGTTAACTTCAACTATTATTTTTTTGGCACCATCCTTTTCCGCCAGAAGCTTACTGCAAGATGTACCCATATTAAAGTAACCATATTCATTCATGGGGGTTACGGTGATAAATGATACATCAGTCCGTAAACGCTCCTTGTACATTTTGGGAATCTCATGATAAAGCTCGGGCATAAAAAATGCTCTTCCCTGATCAGCCAGCTTTCGAGTAATCGCACCATAAGACCAGTCATGCAGGTAAAAATGCGCTCCTTCTGGATCACAGGTAATAGTTTCAGGAACGATCGTGCAGGTGGTTGCACGAATTTTTACTGCCTTAAGTTCATCTTTGCGTTTAGCAAGTGCCTTGTCACAGGACAAGCTGCTGGTTACAAAATCTCCATAATCAATCCAATCACCTGATTTAACAACCTTTACTGCTTCATCAGCGCTAACCAATTTGCTTTGATATTCTGCCATATAATTTTTAGCCATCATTTCTTCCTCCATTCTATCTGTAACTAATTTCTTTGTTGTGGTAAATGGATTTTTACAATTCACTAATGAGTAAGCTAAACTTCTTTACTGCCTGAGCAGGATGGCTTACAAACGCATTTATTTCTTCTATTAATGCAAGGATCATGCCAAATCTTTATACGCGCATCTTGTTTAGGCCTGAGGGGCACTTTTATGGGTTTGCAAATAAAAAAAACAATAGAACTAGAGACTTCACAAGTCCTTAAAAGAATGGGAAGATTGGAGATTATTTGAGGCTTATTAAGGAAGGGAGTTATTTCTATAGCCACTTTAAAAAAGGGGGGGATTGGTTGTTGTGTGAAGCGGTGGCGCATCGCCCTGTGATTGATTTAAATCACCCTGTGATTATTTAACTATAATCCAGGCGATACAAAGTAAGGTNTTTCCGTCAAACAACAAAAGAATGGCAAAGTGATGCATCGCCGCTTCACCAAGCGTCGAAATATTAAGTTTACTGCATAATTTTGTAAGAATTATGAATTAATATTCTCCTTTATGGGATGAACAAAGATATGGATGAAATGCGTTGTAAAAAGAGGTAGGTTTTATTTGATAACCATTGAAACATGATAAGACCTGAGCTTCATGGCCTTGACTGAGCCCCATAATACTGCTATCATCAATATGATATTTTAAAGTGTATTTGCCGATGTGGCTCAGTGGCAGAGCAGCTGATTCGTAATCAGCAGGTCAGCGGTTCAAATCCGCTCATCGGCTCCACTTCAAACTCCCTACCCGCAAGCGATTGCGGGTTTTCACTTTTTCTGCGAAAAGAGCCTTTGAGGGTGTTTGGTGCCCCCAGCGGTCAAATAGAAATGCAGCAATATCCGCCGGTGGTATTTCTCCCGCAGCAGGCAGGCTTGGGACTGGAGGTCTACTGCGTAGCAACGCGCCAGGGCTCGCTTGACACTCTCCGCCTGACGCGGATCGATCGAGCTAGCATATTTTCCTTGCCCATCAGACAGGTATATTACCCGGGTTACATTGCCCTGGTCGGTGTATATGGGGTAAAAGGCAATAAGCTGGCCATGGATTTCCTCTATTTTTTTTGGCATCCTCATACTCCTATACCTCACGGCATTATCGTACTCTATGCTTTGCAAAATAAAACAATGACAGACTAAGACAATGGGCGGTAATCCCCATATATCCTATTTTAACACCAATGGGAATGTATGTTCGAGATGTGGGCTGAATAATTACTGAAACGATCCATAGAAAAATAATTACCATATTTTGCAGGTATTTGGAAGATATAATAGAAATCAGTCAACAGTAAATACCGTAATGCACCTGGAGGGAAGGGATGGTCTGGGGAGGGCGGGGGTAGCCACACTCGGATAAAATAGATTGTGTAAAGCGCACATCCTGGAGGATTACATAATTCTCCATTATAAGATTGTGGGGGATACAGATTGGTTATTTAACTTATTCTGGTACTCGACGGCATCTGGCGGCAGCAGGATATCGATTACTACATTCGGGCCGGTTGGGACAAAATTTATGATCCGGATGAGATGGATCAGTTGGCTAAGGCAAATATTCAAAAACAGATATAGAACACAGGGGAGGAGGAAGTATTGTGTCAATATCTATTATTGATTCAAGATACAAAATTATAAAATCTTTGGGAAAAGGAGCCACCGGAGAGGTATTTCTTGCCCAGGATCTAATTGAATCTGACCTACGTGCTATTAAAGTTCTAAGAGCAAGAAGTGAAACGGATGAATACCTCAAAGAATTTTTTAATAGAGAAGTCGATGCATTAAAACGTCTTCAACATGATAATATCGTTACACTGTATGGGCATGGTTTTGACGAAGATTCCCAGTCGAATTATTTGGTTTTGGATTATGTGGATGGACAAAACCTCGATGAGTATATATCAGGGGATCCAGTCAGTAAATGATAGAGCTTTGTTTTTGGTTTAGTTTGGAAATATTTAAGGAATCTAATTCTATGCTATAACTTATAAGTTATATTTTTGTCAAATATGTATTGATATAATTACTTATGGGTAATATACTGATAGTGAGGTCACGTTAATGGGTCAATTAAAGAAAATCGTATATCCTGAAGCATTTAAAGCCAAATGTATCAGAGAGCATTGGGATTTTGAAAATGACTTGCAGAGTATATTGGAGAGAAGCGGCCATAAAGCTGATTTTTGGGGAAAATATAAACAGAGACTTCAGTTCCTGGATGATAGACAGGAAAAATGCATTTCTAAATATGATTGGTTTGAAAAGCTTACACAGGCGGATGGTCTATATTCAATGATGTTTAATAAATCCCAAAAGAATATCCGCATACTTTTTACTTTCATAGAATACAACAAGATTAAATATGCTTTGCTACTTTACGCTTTTGAAGAAAAAGATAACAAAAATATGAGTCGGTATAGTTATAGTACGCGTATTCCTCTGGCTCAAAAAAGACTACAGGAGGTTTTAAAAGATGATTGATATCAGAACTTTACCCGATGCGTGGGAAACAATTGATCGATTAACCGGGTCGGATGCAAGCGAAAAAGAAGGTTTATATGATATTTATTATAAGATATCGATTGCTTTGTTCGATTATCGTGAGAAACACAAATTGTCCCAAAAGAAACTGGCAGAAATGTTAGGCGTTACTCAGCCTATGGTAGCTAAATTGGAAAGTGGTGATTACAATTATACGATCGAGCAGCTCTGGAAAATAGCTACCAAACTAAACTTTAAGTTCAATATTGATTTTGAAATGGCACCAGAATATTCGGTTTACACCAGTCTGGAAAATAAAGATAATGATTGTGTTGAAGTATATTGGGTGGAGATAGCAGCATGAACACAAAAGAAGTTATGGCTGATTTTCAATTCCTCGGTAATAGAGTAAGCAAATTAGTTATTGAAACAAAACAGCTTGAGGAAAAGGGGAGGGCTGAGCTTTCATACGATTTTGATTACAAAGTAACACATATATCAGAAAAAGATAACAATATACTTGGTATACTTCAGTTCTCGGTTCAGACCAAGGCAAAAATTAAGAAGAAGATTTTATTCAAGATCGATTTAGCTATGGAAGGTGCTTTTGCGGGCAATCTAGAGAAAATCCCCAAAGAGAAATTCGCTGAAATGCTTGAGATGAATGGATTAGCTAATCTGATGAATATTTCACGGGCTTATTTGGTTAGCATGAGTGCCCAATCGGGAATCAATCCTCCCGTTAGGTTACCAATGATAAACCTTATAAAATTGAAGGAAAAGAAACAAAAGTCTGAAGTGAAGCCTAAAACTGAAGAGTAAATAATAGCCACATTTCTTACGTAGGTTTATAGTAGATAAATAGGCATATAATAAAAACTGGTGCCCATTGGGTGCCCAAACTTACATTTTTGAGCACCAAATGGGCATTTTGCAGTTTCTGACTAGGGCTTAAAAAGCTCCGTATATTCCAATTCCCATTACCTGACTTCTAAGCACCCCATACCATTTTTCAGATTCGTAATCAGCAGGTCGGCGGTTCAAATCCGCCCATCGGCTCCAGTGCAAGCAAGGCCCCTCCGTGGTTGGAGGGGCTTAAACTTTTCTGTTAAGCTAATGGATTTTACTTACAGTATTGGGGTACGGGCATACCATTCCATGGTGTGAATAATTTTTGATGTCTGCCCACAAGGAGCCAAGTCGGGCCGTTCTTGAGATTGCTCCACCATATATAGTATAATTTGGTTATTGTGTTTTTGTATTTGTGATTAAATCCATCGGATTATAGTATATTGTGGGGGTGCATTATGGTAGGAAACATTTATAAAAAAGTATCTAATGCCAATTCTGTCGCGATAAAATTCAAGAGAAATAATATCACCTACGAACAGCTCGATAAAACAGTTAATCAATATTCGAACCTGTTATTGATGCTGGGAGTGAAAGATCAAGAAAGAGTATTGCTGAGTTGCCCGAATTCCCCTGAATTTATCTATTCCTATTTAAGTGTGGTGAAAAATGGGGGAATTATAGTTCCAATCAATGTACAGCTTACTATGGAAGAAATTGAATATTATATTAAAGATTCTGAAATTAATTTCATGATTATTCATCCTGAACTGATTCAAAAATATAATCATTCCAAAGAATCTATGCAAGAGCTTTTGGGTATCAAGATTATTGTTCTGGATGAGGAGTTTCAGAGGAACATTTCTGAAATACCGATTGAAGTGCTTGAGAAAGTTTCGGATGAGAATGCAATATCCACATTTTTATATACATCCGGTACTACAGGAAAACAGAAGGCTGCAATGCTTACCAATAAGAATCTTGTTATAAACGCTGAACAGTGCCGACTTGCGTTTCATGGAACAGCAAATGACAACTATATGTGCGTGCTTCCGATGTTCCATGTTTTCGGATTTACAACCTGTGTTCTGAATCCATTATTAAGCGGTGCGACAGTTACGATACTGGAAAAGTTCCATCCTAAAGAAGTCATAGAGTATTTGTTAAATGATGATATAACAGTTTTTATGGGAGTTCCAACCATGTACGTATTATTGTTGGAGGCCTGTAAGAAGAATAATATTACTTTCCCTAAGCTTCGCTTAGCAGTTTCCGGAGGAGCACCACTCCCTGTTGAAGTGCTTAAACAAGCTAAGGATATTCTGAGGCTTCCTATTGTTGAAGGATACGGTTTGACGGAAGCATCTCCTGTAGTAAGCTTTAATCCTTTGGATGGTATAAAAAAAGCAGGATCTATAGGGCTGCCTATTGCTAATGTTGAGTGCAGGGTTGTTGATGACAACGATATGGAAGTGGCTGTTGGTGATGTCGGGGAACTTATAGCACGGGGCGAAAATGTGATGTTGGGATATTTTAAGAAGGAGAATGAAACAAAAGAGACATTGAGGAATGGGTGGCTGCATACCGGAGACCTGGCGAAGATGGATGAAGACGGATATATTTATATTGTAGACAGAAAAAAAGATTTAGTCATAGCTGGAGGCTTGAATGTATATCCGAGGGAAGTTGAGGAAGTTTTATATCAGCATTCAAAGATTAAAGAGGCCGCAGTTGTCGGAATCGATGACAAATTGAGAGGCGAGTATGTGAAGGCATTCATTGTCCTTAAAGAAGGGGAAGAATGTACTCCAAAGGAAGTAACTAAGTTTCTGAAACTACATATTGCGGGTTATAAGATACCTCGTGAAATTGAATTTATTGCTGAGCTTCCTAAAAATAGCACCGGTAAAATATTGAAAAGAATGCTTAAAATGCAGTGATTAAATATATTAAAAGAAATAAAAATCTAAGCTGGAGACGGTTTCGGATTTTGTGTAAAGTCCAGATCGATGTCGTTATAATTTACTAGTATTACTAGTAAATAGTTTTTTTATCATCATAACTATCAATAAAATTACAGGTAAAATAAATTGAAAGGAAAGCGAAATGTATTTCCATTCCGTTTCTCGAAAGTTTTGAAAGAGTACTCTGTCGTGACCAATGTAATGAGTAATTACACCCATTAATAAACCAAACAGCAAAATTAAATACAGGTTATCCTTCTTAATACCTACGGTTTGTTTAAAAGCTTGCAAAGCACAATAAACCAATACACCGGCTTGGACCAGGATACTCCAATACCAAAGTGCAACCATAAAGGATTCAAACCTATGCAGGTATTCAGTAATCTGGATAGATCTTACAAGGTCCATACTGGGGATACGCATAAGAGCAACTAGTTGCGGTCCCATTACCATTAACTCGACAATAAAATAATAAATGAAGAATGAACCACCAATCGCCAAGCCAGCAGTCGCAGAGCGAAAGGCCTTGGTTTGGTTGGCGACCATTGGCAGCATCATGGCGATAACGACTTGAATGATACCCAGAAATGAATCAGCACTAAAGCTAGCTTTACCTACCGCTGCCACACCTGAACCAAATAAAGGCATAAGCCGGGTAATTTCAAACTCTGGCAGTGACGCTAACAAAACCAAAAGATAAAAGATACAGGCCAGTGAAAAGGCAATCGTACCAATTCGCGCAATAACCTCAGGCCCTTTCCAAATGAGATAACTAATTACGATAAGATGCATTGTTGTTATCACCAGAAAAGGTGTTTCCGGAAGTAAAAAATCAGTAAGGTGTTGGATATAGATTGATACCGAAATCGCAGCTGAAACAATAAAAAACAACAATAGCATTAATCCCAATAATTTGCCCAAGATTTTCCCCAATAGATCCTGACTGTATTCCACCATTGTTTTGCCAGGGAAGTTTTTGCCAATAAGAACTACAATGAAAACCAAAAGCATTGTCGTTAGTATACTAATTAATCCGCTGATCCACATATCACGACCGACTTCCCGCGCTAAAAAGCCACTGCCGTAGGTTATGATGGACGGCCAGGTCAGGCAAATCACTATTGCTCTGAACTGCTTATTATTTATAATAACCTTCTCGTTGTTCATTCTAGTACATCCTTTTATTTGTTTTACCGCACAGTTTCGGCAGGTTTTAATGGCTTTGCTAGTAGTGACATACTTGGGATCTCCGCTTTAACGCTTATCTCAAATTTTGTTTCAGGTAAAGCCTGCGGCCAGCTTTCCGGGAGTTGCTTCCACTCTTCCGAGATTCTGACGGTATAATATTTCGTTCAAACCAAGGAAGTCAACCTCAAAGTTTTGTGCTGCTGTTACCGTAGACCGGATATCATCTTGAATTGCCGACGCCAATGTCTCCTCTAAGTCCTCCAATGCCTTGGAATCCGCAAAATCGGTAGCACATCCTTGTTCAACGATGTTTCCAGTCGCATCTACGTTTATCTTATAAAAAGGTGTCCCATTTTCAACGCTGCTTTGAAATGATGTTTTGCCACCTTTAAGCTCGATGGTGACCGGTCTGCCATCATATGGACAATTAATAACCATTATTGTATTGCTTATTTCATTTTTAACCCATAAAAGGCCTCTTGTTTGCCTTCCGTCTAACCAGCCAACCAATTTGCTTTTACTAAAAACTGCAGACCCATTCAATTCTAGAACAGGTTTATCTTCTGTCGTGGTAAGAATAATCCTTGAAGTTACTGGGGTTCCGTTGGGTTCAAGATATTGCTCAAGGAAATTCTTCAGCATATTTCGATAGCCTTTACCAGTCAGGCTTCTGTTCTCAATTATTTTTTCCAAGTCAGCCGCAGTGTCTTTTTCCATCACCGGCACTATCTCTAATAATTTTCCCGCCTCACCTTGGGAAACAGCAACCAATGTCCGTAAACGCAATTCGGGGTTACGGGTAAAAAAGTCAAGCAGATCATGAATATCACTCCTGGCCAATTCTTCACCGATAATAATAACCTTAATGTGCGCCCAAAAAATACGGCGCGGAGAAATGGCAGCCGCATTGCGGATCGCTTCAAAAACCGTTTTGCCGGTAGTGGAAATTATCCAAAATGGCTTTTCTTTTTCACCTTGACTGCTGCCGCCACCCGGCGTTTTGCTGTAAGTCTCGGGCTTTGCGATTTGGGCTGTGACCTTATATTCATCGCCAACCTTGTCTAACGCGACACTCAGAACAAAACCCAACTCATTTATTTCCTCAGCATCCCAGCAGCCGGTTAGGGATAGAGGTATAAGCAGAACCAATAACATTGCAACGGTACGTTTTAACACCTGAGTTCCTCCTATTAGTAACGCTGGAGTTGACTATTTATCGTAATCTCTTTACTTAGAACCGTTCTTTGGACCAGGCTTAGACCCATATGCTACCCTTAATGCATTTTTCCGAGCAATATTACCTGGAAGGTTAAACATGGCCCACCACGGAGCCCTAACTAACGTATCTTTTAATTGATCTACATCTGGTGAGGTGAAAGGGTCTAAATAATTTACCCCAAAAGAACGCAGGCCACTCATATGAATTAAGTATAATTGTTAATCCTGCCAGAATACCTGGCAGACCAAGAACGGCGGCCAGTATCATTAGTGGAAAACGGATTAAACGTCCTGCAGCAGCTGCATTATATGCCGGAATTGCAAAAGAACTAATACCGGTAAGGGCAACAACTATAACCATTGCTTGTGAAACTATTCCAGCCTGCACGGCGGCTTGACCAATAACCAAACCCCCAACAATGCTTACGGCTTGACCAGCTTGTTTAGGCAGCCGGAGACCTGCTTCCCGAAGAATTTCAAATGTAGCTTCCATAATAAATGCTTCCCCAATACTGGGAAAGGGAATACCTTCACGGGAAGCAGCAATAGATAAAGCCAAAGAAGTAGGGATCATCTCCTGGTGAAAGCTTGTTAATGCGATATAAAGAGCAGGAAGAATAATGGAAACAAAATAAGCAGTAAGCCTAACCATTCTCGTTAGAGATCCAACATAGAAACGCTCGTAATAGTCTTCTGGGGATTGGATAAACTGCAGAAAAACAGTAGGAACCATTAACACAAACGGTGTATTATCAACAAGTATAGCAATCCGGCCTTCCAATATGGCTGCCGATACTTTATCGGGGCGCTCACTATGATCAACCTGTGGAAATGGCGACAGCGGACTATCTTCTATAAGCTCTTCAATATAACCGCTCTCCAATACACCATCAATGCAGATTCTTTGCAGCCGCTCCTTTACTTCGTTTACTGTTGCTCCGCGAGCTACTCCGTTAATGTAAATCAATAGTACAGATGTTTTTGTTTGTACACCTATCTTAAACTCATCTACCCGCAAATCGGGGCTTTTGATTCGTCGTCTTATTAATGCAGTGTTCGTATCAATTGTTTCGGTAAAACCGTCTCGTGGAC
>JGI24731J21663_1001297_pt1 | contig 19965 bp, 18 predicted proteins | sample EPASupsiteHSE605_FD_21663 | JGI IMG/M metagenome (IMG submission 21663) | reverse complement strand
AATCTCTATTAAGAACGAAAATGCAAGGAATTGTGAAGGGGCATAATGTTGCGTGCGTGCCTAGAATAACTCATGAGGTGATTAATGGAATACAGATACTTAATCCGTATAGTGGTTGTTCTTGTAATAACGATAACAATATACCTAAGAGCAGGCAACTTTCTAATAGTGGATGAAACACCTAAAAAATCAGATGTTATAGTTGTTTTAGCGGGGGATTATGGAAATAGATTGAAATTTGGGGTAAACCTTTTTAAAGAAGGTTATAGTGATCATTTGCTTTTTTCCGGTGGACGGTCTGCTGGTAATACTATATCAGAAGCAGAATTACAGAACAGTCTATAACACTAGGCATTCCCGTTGAGAAAATTATATTGGAAGATAAAGCAAACAGTACCTATGAAAATGCCTTATACTCGAAACAATTAGTCGATAAATACAAATTCAAATCTGCAATAATTGTTACCTCAAATTATCACATGAGACGTTCAAGACTTGTATTTAATAAAGCTTTCCAAGGAACAGGAATAAATTTAACATATTGTTCAGCTCTGGAAAAATCTTTTACTCCAAATGGGTGGTTCACAGATAAATATAGCAGAGATATTGTGTTCTCTGAGTATATTAAAATAGTTGGCTATTGGATCGAAGACAAATTATAGATATCAGCAATTGTTGCAAGTGATTTAGAGCCTTTAGCCCAGGAGTTGGCCCTGTTGCCCCCGGGCGCGTTACATATCAACGAGGGGAAACGTGCCTGACGCTGGCTCTAGCAAATGTTGCACATCGCCAAAAGACCGAGTACTCTGCCCTCAGCATAGATAAGATGATCTGCCAGTCTTTTAAAGAAGCCATCTCCTTGTAATATTTTCAAGAGATGGTTTATATTTTAATTACTCCACAATATTCCATTAAAAATCGTACATTTAATCTCTACTGAATAAATCCCGCGTATAAACTTTTCCTTCAACATTTCTGATATCATCAGACATTCTATTTGCTACGATTACATCTGAAATTTTCTTAAACTCATTAAAATCTTTTATTACTCTAGAATTATAAAAATAATCCTCCTTTAACTCGGGTTCATAGACAACAACCTCAATGCCTTTTGCTTTTACTCTCTTCATGATACCTTGAATAGAGGATTGTCTAAAGTTATCAGAATCCTCTTCATAGTCAGTCTGTAAATGCCTACAATATTCGGTTTCTTTACAAGAAACATTTCTGCTATATGGTCTTTCCTTGTTCTGTTAGCATCTACTATAGCTTCAATTATGTTGTTTGGCACATCCTCATAGTTTGCTCTTAATTGTTTTGTGTCTTTAGGTAGGCAGTAACCACCATAGCCAAAGGAAGGATTGTTATAATGATTTCCGATTCTAGGATCTAATCCAACACCCTCAATAATTTGCCTTGTGTCCAAACCTCTAATTTCTGCATAGGTAACTCTTTCTTGAAGGATATCAAGGGCTATTACTTCATTATGTTGAGCCAAAAGAATAGCATTAGATAATCCAACATAACCTGCCCCCGCTACTGTTATTCTCATTNTCTATTATCCTCCTTGTTATGAATATTATAATGCTTTCCAAATTCGTTTTATATCTCATTGGGAACCCCGCCCTCCTGGCGTGAATGCCTTCTGGGGTTTCTCAAAAATTATACTATTTAATTTCATGGGAATGCGAATCATTAGCAGTTTTTACACCTTTCGTATAATATCCATCTACTATTGTAACTCCGCTTCGGTCATTATTATCAATATAAATATCGGCAAATAGATTTCCTTCCGAATACGTAGACTGAAGAACAATTCCTGAATAATAAGAATTAGGCAGTGTTACCCCACATATGTTACGCGAAACATCAACATGATTAATCTCAAATCCACTACCTCCAACAATTATTCCATTGCCATAATTCCTATTGTAAATTGTACCTCTTACGCCTTCATAAGCGGTTCCCGTATTAAAGACTTTAACATTAAATATAATATTCTCATTAGTTTGCCCACTACTGTTTTCCGCAGATCTACAGGGCACAAGGTCTATGCCATTTCCATAGAAGGTATCGAATACACTATCATGTATATTTGACCATATATACTCTTCAGTTTTCGTAATTCCGTTCTTAAAACCAAAGACTTGTAAACCTCCAATTTCAAAGTTAGAAGTAACTCCATTAATTCTTAAAAAATCGCCAGAATATTCATGAGGAAATGCCGATTGTGAATAAATACCTCTTGCACCAAAGTCGAGAAGTTTACCCCAATAATAATTAGAAGCAACATTAAACAAATCGATGTCGGGTTTTATCATAACTAAGATACAGCCCGAATAATAATCGGCAGTATTCCCATCTGTAGAAGTTGCCCTGTTTATATAATTATTGGCTACATTCTTAAGACCTCTTAGAGTTTTTAAACTTTCCAATTTAACTGTTTCGTCGATTAAATATAATTTGCCATCAAGTACAATTTCTGAAGTTGGCGGTGCATCTTTTACTAACTTTCTAATCATAAAACTATCTGCAGAACTTGATAACGTAAAGGGTCCATAACGTGCTATATTTGACGCAGAAAGTGATGGATACACTGTAGCAATTGACCTGAATACACCATCTCCTCTTATACCGAACTGTTTTAAGTTAAAAGTTCTTCCATCAAATATTAGTTCAGCTTTTAAACCACTATTTAAGTTATGAACAGACCCGAAATTTTCTTCTTTATTAGAATTAGTTATAGTGAAAAGACCTCCACCACCATCATTTGGAGTATAATACCCAAGCGTATTTGCACAATCGCCAACGGCTAAATTAAGATTCGATATCATATCTGCGACCGAATTNAAATAAAACGACTTCAATTCGGATTTTGCAGGATTTTGTGGGGCGTTAACAGCAGGAATGCTGCTTGATAACGCTCCAAGCACATTGTTGTTTTTATGTGGAGGCAAATTTCCGATTACAATTACAAGAATGAGTGCTAAAAAAATTTTTAATATCTTTATTCTTACAATATAGTTTCTCTTTTCTTCATCACAATGGGAACATTTCTCATCTATATTTGCCATTACCCTGCCACGAGCCACGCAGTTTACAAGATCATTGGGCCCTGTCCTTAAATACATTTTTCGACATCTCCTCTGTGAACATTTTTTCCTACCCTCAGACACTTTTAACTAGGTAATGATGTTTAAGCATCTGCTGGTATTTTGGCATCTTAATTTTGAGAAATCGTTCAGAGTTAAAGAAATAATTGTAGGATTTAAGGTACAATTTATAGTCACGTTTCTTTAATTTGTTCAAAACCACTCCNAATATAGTTGCATTTACATTTTCGAGCTGTTCTTTTACACGACTTAAAGTATCTAAAGTAGTCAACCCCATTTTTACAACTAATATGGTTGCGTCAACTTTTGACGCAATCAGGGCTCCATCGATGACGCTTGTAAGGGCGGGTGTATCAAAGAGCACGAAATCATATTTATCTTGCACTTCATTTTTTAGTTCTTCAAACCGTAGAGAACATAAAAGGCCAATTGGATTAGGATGACTATTACCACATGAAAAGTATGTTAAATTCTTTATATTGCTCTCACTGAGTGCATCATCAAGTTCCACATCTCCCGTTAGGTAATCAGAAAACCCAAATATAGATCCATAGTTAAGTCTCTTCGCAGCCGGTGGTTTGCGCATGTCTGAATCCACAAAAAGCACTTTCCAACCTGAATTCGCCATCGTAATCGAAAGACTAATCGCTAGGGAAGTTTTTCCCTCCGCAGGATTACAACTAGTTAAAGCTAATGTCTTTACTCTATTTTGTTCATTGCTAATATGGATATTGGCTGTAAGTATGTCATAAGCATCTTGTACTACTTGGTTTTCATTATTATACAGATTGAATTTTTTGGGCTGCATCGCCATTTCCTCCTTCTAATCCGTTATTTAACACCTCCTGAATCCCGAGAGTCTAGTAACTAATATCATGTTCTGGAATAATTCCGATCACACGCAATTTTAAACCTTTTTCGATGTCTTCGACCGAATGAACAGTAGTATCAAAATACTCTATAAAATAAATAATACTAAAGGCAACGATTAACGCTAACAGTAGCCCTATAAGTACTTTTTCGGCTCTATTTTTAGAATCTGAATAATTAGGTACTAGCGCATAATCCAAAATGCCAACATTATCAGTGTTTGTAAGTTTACGGATTTGGTTTATAAATTCTCGCCCCGTAGCATTCGCTACAGCAGCAGCAACCTCTGGATCAGTTGATATTGCACTAATTGTTAAGATATTAGAATCTTTATTAATATTTATCTTAATCATTGACAAGATTTTGTCTGTTGTGAGGTGATAGTGATTTAAGTCACTTGCAACTACTGCAATCACCTTTCTACTAAAAATAATATCCGAGTATTGCCGAACCAATTGTTGACTAAGATCTATGTCCGAAGAATGAAAAAGCTGACCACCTGTTACATGATTTATGATATATAGTTTAGTATCAGAGTGGTACAAAGGCTTTGTGAAATACGAATTTAGAAAGCCCATACCTCCACCCGCTGCCATTAGAAGTACAATTAACCACCACTTACGTACAATAGAATAAAAAATTTGTCTTATGTTCATTATTTAAATTTACCTCCTTTGTTATGACATAAAAATATAGCCTTTTTAAGCTTGTCCCAATTGAAGTGATTTCTGACTTGACCACATTGTTCAATATATAACATTATACAACTTTTTTTGTTCTAAATAAAGAACATTGATATTCACCAATCCGATTGCAACCTTAGCATCATCCTAACATTTACATGAAGTTTAATACCTTTACTTCGATTAGGTCATGGATTAAAACCATAATATTTTCTTATTTCAAGACCAGATTATATAAATCTAAATACTTTTGAATACAGACTTCCTTCTCGAAATTATTATGTGCGAATTCAACAGCATATTTAGAATAATATTTTTTTGTTTTTTTATGAATTTCATTTGTTATTGAATAGACTGTATCTACATCGTGAAGATCTACAACTGCACCACATCGTTCCCCCACAAGTTCAGGACACGCCGTAGTATTATAAACAATTACTGGAGTCCCGCAAGCAAGAGCTTCAGCAGTTACATTTCCAAACGTTTCTTCAATAGAAGGGTTGAAGAAAACGTCCGCCATAGAATAATACTTTACAAGCTCGTGCATATTGCTTATATTTGGGATACTAATAATATTATTTGGGAGGGATTCCTGTCCGCTCATTTTTCCAACTAATACAATACAAGCATTTTCATCTAACTTCTTTGCTAATGCTTTGAAATCAGAAATCCCTTTCGATTCGCTCCATAAAGTAGACACACCTAGGATTACAAATTTCTGTTCTATACCAAGTATATTTTTCACCATACTAGCTGTAGGTTTAAAAATACTTATATCGACCCAATTGTAGATTGGCACAATATATTTCGCAGTAGACAAAATCGATTTTAGCGCTTCGTTTGCGACCCACTGCGAAACACCAACAATAGCCAATCTCGGGATATTTTGGAATCCAACCTTTTTATCTGTTAGCATTTTTTTTGTTCTGTCAAAAAACCAGCTGATATTATCTTGATGTACTCGTGGGCATTTTCCACATTCCTCTTGCCAACGATAACAACCAGTAATTGTATAATGACAACACTTGCCTGTATAGAAAAAACAGTCATGAAGTGTTACTACCGTTGCGATATCTTTTGATGCCAAGTATTTTAGGAGCATCGGAATATTTACAAAGTTGCTGTGTAAATTTCCTAAATGCACAATATCTGGAGAAAGTGTCTCAATATATTTAAGAAGCTTTCTGGTAGAGTAAAATGAATAGTGTCCTGGCAAACCAAATATTCGCGATAAAAACGTATGAACCTTCTTGTCCAGCCAATTGCCGATCAAATAGGTTTGTGAATAGTTTGAAGTACCCATCGAATATGCCACAAAACTTTGATGCCCTGCCTGTTCAATAGCTTCTGCCAATTCTTGTGTCAATCGACCTGTACTTGCAATACCACATACAGCATTAATTTGTAATATTTTTATTTTTTCCACATCCTTGATTGTTTGTTCAAATATCCCTTCCCCACACAACCCTATCCACGATCCTTGTATAACTCTGTATAATCTTAACAACCTTCACAGATACATTTCCGTCTACATAGTCCGGTGCCAAACTAATCTGCTCACCATTCTCCTGCATAGCCTTCGCTAGTTCTATTGCCTGCTCGACATATTTGCCGTCAATACCCCCAACTACAATCGTCCCCTTCTCCAATACCTCAGGCCGTTCAGTTGATGTTCTCAATAATATCCCCGCAAAACCTAAAATCGCACTTTCCTCTGATAGTGTTCCGCTATCTGAAAGAACGCAAAATGAGTTTTTCTGTAGTTTAACATAATCAAAAAAACTAAAAGGCTTTAGGCTTCGTACTAAGGAATGAAATATAAAACTACGTTGCTCAATAAACTTTTTACTCCTTGGATGGGTTGAATAGATTACTGGAAGTTTGTAACGTTCAGCAATATTATTTATAGCATTCATTAATGATAAAAAGTTAGCTTCATTATCAACGTTTTCTTCCCGGTGTGCGGAGACCAGAATGTATTTCCCTACTTCGAGACCCAATCTACTTAGTACATCCCTTGCATCAATCTTATCCATTTGCTTTTGCAAGACTTCTTGCATAGGCGATCCTGTTACAAATATGTGCTCCTTCCTAAAACCTTCGGACAATAAATACCTTCTCGAATGTTCTGTGTAAGGCAGGTTAATATCAGAAATATGATCAACAATCTTCCTGTTAATCTCTTCCGGTACATTCTGGTCGAAACATCGATTTCCAGCTTCCATATGGAAGATAGGTATCTTCAATCTCTTTGCGGAAATCGCAGATAGCGCTGAATTAGTATCGCCTAAAATAAGTAAAGCGTCTGGCATTTCTTTTTCTAATACTTCATAGGACTTAGCTATGATGTTACCCATGGTCTCGCCGAGACTTTTACCAACACTGTCCAAGTAATGGTCCGGCTCTCTAAGACCTAGTTCTTCAAAAAAAACCTGATTGAGATTATAATCCCAGTTCTGTCCGGTATGAACCAGAATATGCTCAAAATAACGGTCACAGGCTTTTATTACTTCCGATAACCGAATAATTTCAGGCCGTGTACCCATGATAGTCATTAATTTAAGTCTATGCATTTTAAACCTCCAAGAATATCGTATCAGGCTTGTCCGAATTAAAAGGTTCATTGACCCACATAATAGTCACCATGTCGGCGTCACCAAGATTTTCGATATTGTGAGTATAACCGACAGGAATGTTCACGACTTCAAGTTTGTTGCTGCTAACGAAATATTCCAGCACCTTCTCACTATCAATGCTTCGCAAACGGATAATGCCTTTGCCACTTACTACAAGAAATTTCTCACATTTGGTGTGGTGCCAGTGGTTGCCCTTTGTGATACCTGGCTTTGAGATATTGACCGAAACCTGGCCTCTATCCAGTGTTTTAATAAACTCGGTGAAAGAGCCCCTTTTATCTACATTCATTTTCAACGGATAGCTGAATCGATCTGTTGGTAGATAACTTAAATATGTACTATACAACTTCTTGGTAAGCTCATTCGACATATCGGGAATACTTCGATTTTCACGGCTTGCTTTAAAGGAATTGAGCTGAACGGCGATTTCACCGAGTTTAATGGTATATACCGGTCGAACCGAATGATATTCCTTATCCAAATCCTGGATACAAGTATTATCTACTTCCTCATAACCTCGTAATTGGCTGATAAACTCATTCACTACATCGTCAATGTATACTAGGTTCATAATTGTATTCGGATCATTAACAGTTATTAATTGATCATTTGCTATGTTGTGACAAAAGGTAGCTACTGCGCTATTGTAATTTGGTTTACACCATTTACCAAACACATTAGGTAAACGGTAAACGAAAACTTTAGAACCGGTTTCCTTTGCATATTCAAATAGCAAATTCTCCGCCGCACGTTTACTTTGGCCGTAAGGGTTATCCATAGTCGCCTGAATCGATGAGGCAATCAACACGGGTGCCTTGTTATGATGATTCTTAAGGCCTTCAAGTAAGATTGATGTAAAACCAAAATTCCCCTGCATAAAGTCGCTTACATCCTGCGGACGATTTACACCCGCTAAATGGAATACAAAATCAACTTTTTTGATCATTTCGAAAAGATCTTCCAATGTATTCTTGGAATTAAACCGAATGACTTCCACATCTTCAAGCATATATAAATGGGTTATTAGATTTCTTCCTATAAAACCATTCGCTCCTGTTACTAATACTGTTTTCATTAGTTTCACCAACTTTTCAGTTCATTTTTCACATAATCTAAAGACAAAAGTAATTCTTTAATTGCAGGAACATCTAACCTTTCCGTATTATGAGAATTATATTCTTCTACATAACTCACGCTAGATTCACCTTTAATAAAATATTTATCATAATTAAGATCCCGATTATCAGCTGGAACTCTATAAAATTTTCCTAGATCTGTGGCACAGGCTGTTTCTTCACGAGTAAGGAGCGTTTCGTAAAGCTTTTCACCGTGGCGCGTTCCAATAATTCTTATGTCGTTATTCACATTAAAAATCTCTTTCAATGCCTGAGCTAAATCTCCAATCGTACAAGCAGGTGCTTTTTGCACAAATATATCCCCTTGATGTGTATGTTCAAATGCAAATAGTACAAGATCAACCGCTTCATCTAAGGACATAAGAAATCTAGTCATATTTGGATCCGTTATTGTTAAGGGCATCCCCAATTTTATTTGCTGGATAAAAAGAGGGATCACCGAGCCCCGTGAAGCCATTACATTCCCATAGCGTGTTCCACAAATAATAGTCGCCAAAGGATCCACACCCCTAGATTTAGCTACCAATACTTTCTCCATTAAGGCTTTAGAAATCCCCATTGCATTTATCGGATATACAGCCTTATCTGTGGACAAACCAATCACTTTATTAACCCGATACCTAACAGCAGCGTTTAATACATTTTCTGTTCCGATGATATTTGTCTTAACTGCTTCCAAAGGAAAAAATTCACAGGATGGTACCTGTTTGAAAGCTGCTGCATGGAAAACGTAATCAACTCCATACATTGCACTTTCAATACTTTCTTTATCTCGAACATCACCGATAAAATATTTGACCATTTCATTTTTTAACTCAATGCGCATTTCATCCTGCTTTTTTTCATCCCTGGAAAATATACGAATTTCTCTCATGCCTGTATTGATAAATCTTTTAAGTACTGCTTTACCAAATGAACCCGTACCTCCTGTGATCAATAAGGTCTTATTAACGAACATTTTACTTTCCTCCATCAATCATATTTATCATTATTTACAAATATATATAGTCGAATGCAGAATTAACAAAGAGGCCAAAATCATTTATACCCGCCTGCCCAAAGAATCGCCGGCCTTTAAAATCTAGAGGATCTACCAAAACATCCATCTAATTGGCTGCTGGGTCTGTGGACCACCATTGCTTCGTTGTTCTTAATAGAGAACATCTAACTATAATGTATTACAGTATCTGTGAAATAGAAATGCTCATTTTCAATAATAATCTGTGTTTTTTTGTAATCTTAACCAGTCTATCTAATTAATGCTCGATCTTACTTAGGATTTTAAGATTTTACATATTTCTGTGTCTCATTGTGATAGCTCAAAGGGCAAAAAAAATCAACTACGACATTCCTCAATGGATCTTTCAACGCTGTTCTCTCTCACATACAGCATCCACCCATAAAATAAAGTATAATTCCACTATTTTCTTAGAATGGAATTATTACTATTGCGTTGAATCTGAGGAATTAGGAAGTTGACCGTTCTTATAAGAGAGGCATCAGGGAGTTATATTTACCTACTTCATAATGAATACTGTGCACTTTGCGTTACCACCTTCTTTCAATTATTGGGAGTCGATATGGATGACCCCTTTTGAGCTGATACTGGATTAGTAATGAGAAGAAGCTTAGGGCTTGTAGATATATAGGAGACAAGTCCCGAGCATCTTATTGCTTTTGTATATAAACTTAGCTGATCTACCACATGTCCACCCCTGGAGGACATTGAATGATGCTAGTTTAGATAATTACCTCATGTTTAGGCAAGGGTGATGAATGTGAGTTCTCTGGTCAAATCTCTAGCCATTAAAAACCTCCTGTCTTTGGTATCACTGTTTTTAACAGAATATCAAAGACAAGAGGCTCTTTCACGCTATTTAGTCCACTGCTTACCGTAAGCGGTGGGTACGGGTTAACCACTTGAACTGGGTATAAGATAGGGATTTTCTCATAAATCTCCACTTCTATTGCGACTCCTTTACCTCCGTATCACCAGATTTTTGACTCTTTGATTATCCAGGTTTTATTATTGCAAACGGCTCACTTTTTCTCCAGCTAGCGATTATTTTGATTTCGGTTTACTTTTATTATAACGTTCATACATTATTAATGTGGTACTAATACAATCTAAGGAGGATTTTTTTGTGGTCAAATATAATAAATTAAATGATGCCTCATCTCTTGCTCCTAGAATAACCACAATAGAACCGTGGGTTCTTACGTATGCTAGGAGTTCTGTTATTCCTAATGCATACTCAATAAGTGCTTTGACATGGGCTATTAATAAAGATGGAACCGGAGATCCAGTTACAAATACGAAAAACATTCAATTGGCTATAGATTATGCCATTATGTCAGGATACGATGCAGTCTATTTACCAAAAGGGACGTATTTAGTCGGTGCTATACCCAAAACAGCATGGTACGATAATTCTGTAATTGTCTTGCATGACGGAATCTCTCTGTATATGCATCCTCAAACAATTATAAAATTGGCTAGTAATAACTACGCTAATTACGATATAATTCGTATTTGGGGTTCTGACAATACCGTTATATCTGGCGGTCAAATCTTCGGAGATAGGCTAACACATAACTTTGGCATTAATCTCCACTTAACAAACGATACTGGAGTAGATACAAATGGAACAATTATAGCTCAAGTCGGGAGTGGCACCTTTCAATTAACAAAAGCAAATCTTGATATTTATAAAGATGCCCCTACCTACACTAAAATATCATTCTCAATTTATGTTGATTGGGACTCCTTGATTGAATCTACCGAAACTCCTGTTATAAATTTAATCGGAATAAAAGATGGAGTAAAAAAGTTAGAGATTGCTAATGTAGGACTAAAAAAATTGATCAATATAAGCAAAGCACAGTATGACTCTTCTGATTCCTTTATCCTATATTTCAACGGGCAAACCTACAAATATAGTTATCCCCACGCTGCTCTCTACATCCCCAATGGTGATACGAGGAATAAGGTATACCCAACTCATGAGTTTGGGGCTGGAATAACTATAAAAAACTCAAAAAACGTCATCATAGAAAATTTATCTATAAGGGAAGTAACAGGTGATTGTATTGCTTTGAGCGGGCCACAGACAACTCCAAATGTGAACACAATAATAAGAAATTGCATTCTTCAGTATAGTCGGAGAAATGGCTTAACCCTTATCCAAGGAAACGGTGTATTAGTTAAAGACACGACTATCAGTTATATTAAAGGAACCACTCCTTCAAGTGGAATAGATATTGAGCCAGATTCGTCTCAAATTTGCGATAATGTTGTTATTGATAACGTCATTATAAATAATTGTTATAATTATTCTGTAATATCAAGTACCAATGGAACAAATAATATTTTAAAAAAGATTGCCCTAAAGAATTGTAATCTAGCCGGGGGATTCTTAATAACAAATGTTACCGATTGTTTTTCAATAGATAATTGTACTCTAACTAAAGACTTAACAACTAGTAGTAAGTATATTATTTTACAGGACTCTAATGATCTACTAGTAATGACTAATAGCACAGTCTCAAGCTCCAATGGTGATGTTGTTGTTGGTGGTACATGTCGTAATTGTACCTTCAAAGATATGGTAGGCACTACACTATTCTTTAAGATGATAGAATCAACTAATAACACATTCATTAATATATCCTCAATGAAAGGTTCGAATAGTGGCCAGACATATGTAAGTACCATTTTAAGTAATGGTAACAATACTCTAAATTCTACCTATGTTAACGAAACCAAAAAATCTGACCAATCTCCTGCCTTTAAACTCGAAGGAGTTAGTATGAATAATGCAACCTACCAAGCAGGAACGGGGTTTACTTCGCTCATTGTGGAAAAATGCGATTTAATAAATTCTAATATTTATTGCTTTAACCAGCTTGGAACAAAATTAGATTTTATTGATTGTACTATCATAAAAGGCGACACTTATGGTTGGACTTATCAAACTAATGTAACTTACCAAAACTGTACCATTGAGGCAAAGCTCACCTCTAATCTATATCCTTTTTCAGGCAACTGTAATTATATAAACTGCGAATTAATATGCAATAATAATTCAGGAATAACATTAGACTATATTTTTAACAATGAGCATATGAGTGGTCAATACCTGATTCGTCATTTCATCTTGCAAAATACTAAAATAGCCATAAACGGTACTATTGCTAACGTATTAAGGGATAATCTTGCAATTTTTAATGCTCCTCTTGGCAGTTCATTGATTGTCACAAATATTATCGGTACTTTAAATGAGATATCGGGTATTGGAACAAGCAATCAATTTGATACGATTATCATAACTCAACCTAATATTCTATTTACTAAAACACTAACAATTTTATCAGATATTAATAGGGCAATTAAGGGCCAGGTTATTTTTGACACAAAAGCTAACAAATTCAAAAAATGTTCAGCATCCTCCGTTTTTGATACCTCCGGAACCATCATTACAAGTGCAAAGTGGACTTCTATAACTCCATAGTTACAGACAATGAAATGCTCTGAAATCCCCCTTGCATTTATCAAACGACAGACCGAAATCTTCTATGCCTCACCTGCGCCAAGAATCTCCTCCCTTTAAGTCTAGATTATCTACCAAAATATCCATCTAATTGGCTACTGATCTTCAGACCATCATTTGTTCATTGTTCTTTGAGGCAAAATTACCTATGAACCTTTTCATCCCCGAAAGTAGTCTTATCCCTTTCATAGATACCTTTTTAGCTAAATTAAATTTTGTATATTCAGCTATTAGTGGTTGTTACAAAAAAGCAAAAACAAACCAGTCGAGCGTACAAACGCGCCACCTATTCTGAGCTTTTTACTCCTCTTAAAGGTCCCGAAAAGACTTTGCGATACTAAAAAAGGGTACGTCCCGAAAAAGAGCCCTAAAAAAGAGCATAGTACTTCCTTGGTTCCATTTGGGGCTGGATTCCAAGACCCATTTTTGCTTTTTAGGATGCTTCGATGATTAAGTTGTGTGAAGAAGTGCGTATTTTCGACCGTAAATGGCTTGTTCAGCAAGGCGTTGCAACTCTTGATTCCTTCCTTTGAGAACAAAGTATTCTTGTGTGTGGTGGATCATACCGAGAATTAAACGGCTTAAATCAACGAGGCGAAGGTAGGTCTCAACCCGTTTTTGCAACTTCTTATGGTGAAAAACGTGGTCTAACAGGTTCGCTTCTAACCTGGATTCCCGGCTACACATAACGATGAATTGTTGCAAGTTCAGTAAATTTAATGACTTCAAGATTTTAAGCACAAAATTTACCTCGTTATGATAAAAACACAAACGAGGCAAGAGTCCAGTGTTCATGCTGCTTTGCTTAATACTCGTTATGCGTTTTCGGGAATCCAGGTTCTAAGGCAAAGTTTAGTTCGGCTTGTTTACGGAAATTCAGACAGAACCTAGCCAATTGTGATCCCTGTGCTATTGGACCGAAAAATTGTGGTTTTTCAAAAAAGAAAACTCAAAATGTTTATCACAAGTGCCCCAGCGTAAACAGGAACCGCAGTGAGAAGAATCTCCTATGTACTGTACCATCATAGTATCGATGTCGAATCCATCATACACCGCCAAGTGGCTTTCCGAACACAGTATATTCAAGGCCATTACGAAGGACAGCATGCAATGTGACAAGGTTCATGGTCCAGACATTTATAGCCTTACTATGGTCAAAAAGCCAACACAAAAACGGTAATTCCTTTCCGAAAGGGTGTGGGTTTAACGTATCATCGAGCGCAATGACATCTCCTTCGAGTAATTGAGTGTCCGAATCGTCTTGAAGACGTCCGACACGTTTTTCNCCAAACAAGGACCAATTATACGATGTGGTAAGGAAACGACTCATCGTCGATTGAATGATNTTCTTGCCTTGAAACAAATACCGTAGTAAAGCATCTTTACCAGCCATCTCAGCCATTTTAGACACAGATGAGCACTGAGAAATGAGACCGACAACGTAGAGGAAAGCTGTCATCCAAGTTGGCACACCGCGAAGCTTAATGATTCCGGCTTGTGTCAGGAGAATAGAAAAATCAAAACGATCCCATAACTTAAGTAAAATAGGGACTCCAGCACATTCACCATGAGGTAGGTCGCTAAAATGAGGCTTTGCTAAGGTTTTCATGGGGTATCACCCTTTAATCGAAGATATACCCTATAATCAAGGTATTCTTCGTAATTATTGGGCTATTTTTGAAATGTCAAGGGGTATTTGCGGTTTTTAGAAAATTATTTTATCTTGATAGCCTATTCCAATTATTTACTTCAACTGCATAGGTCCTGATTTAATATGCCTTTGGGTTACATATTAGTGTGTAACATTCCCGCTCTGATCCGAAGAAATACCGGGCGAACCAATAATTTACCGATCTTCACAAGTTCCTTGAATTCGTTAGACCTGTGAAAAAGTATTACAAAACTAATATTAAAAATCACACCACAAAGAATTGCTTGCACAATCACCCATCCAATTGTCCCTGTCGGTATGTGTTTGCATATCCATGACAAAAAACAACCAATAATACCAATAGCAATACTATATAAGCCTAATTGCTCGAAGTAGCGATATACCGACAATCTAAAGCTATGCTTAAACAGCGCCCATGGTTCCATCCATATGCTTGAAGCAAGCATGCTGATAGTCGTTCCAAGAAAAACCCCTATCATTCCGAACCTTTTCGCCATAAATATTGACAGCCCTAAATTAATACTACATTCTAACAAAGGTTTCCATCGCGTATACCAGTATATACCATATGCATTTGTGAAACTCAAAACAGGATTTCGAACTCCAACTAGATAAAAATTCAGGACGATAACGGAAACGATCAATGGTGACAAGGTAAAGTCATGCCCTATCCACGCTGTAATAAACGGATTATATAATATCCATAAACAAACAGCACAAAAGCCAAAGATCCATGTCGACGCGAATAGAATCATCTTAAACACTTCATATGACCGTTCATTTGATTCTAATGAAGCAAGATTTCCAACGCTTGCACCTATTGCTGCAAACACTTGGTTAGTAAACATCTGAATCATGTTAAGTATCATAACATAGTTAGAATAAATGCCAATTCGGGAAATCCCATTTGAGACAACAGAAGCAATAACCAGATTATCTGTACTATTTAGGATAAACCCGCCGATTTGATGCTGCAACAGGACATATGAATTTTTCCATATTTTCAATTTTTCCGGCTTGCTCAATTGCTGGACAATTCTACCTTTTAGGAAAGGAAATTGCTTATTTGACTTGTGAACCAACAGAAAATTTTGAGCTAGATCACATAGCATTTGTGTTAACAAATAAAGAATAAAATTTGCTGAAACAAATAATATAACTATCTGTAAGATATTCTGTAAGATGGAAAAGATCGCTCCATAAATATTTAAGATATACCTCTGTTGATTTGCCGATAAGACCGTTTTCTTGTATAAGAATAAGTAACCTAACGATTTGGAAACAACCATCAATGTATAAATCCACATAAGGTTTGGAATATCAGGCATATCCTTTATAATAAGATTCATGAAAGGGATTAAACTTAGCCCAATCAGCAACACAGTAGCCGCTACAATTCTATAAACAGTTAAATAGAACTTGACCAGGGCCTGGATTTTGACTTGATCCTTATCTGCTAGCGCTTTGTAAAGGCTGAAGGTAATTGCAGTGCCTAACCCAAGGTCAGCCATATTTAAAAATCCAAGGATATTGCCAAATAAACCATTCACGCCCAAATAACTCGTGCCCAGAAATCGAATAAAATATGTTCTGCAGATAAATGCAAGTATCTGAACAAGGACTTGACTACCTATTCCTGACAATAAATTGATTGTTGAGTTCCTTATTCGCAATGATCCCATAATCTCACTATTTATCTCCTTAACCCAGATTCCTGGTATTCTCGTTATATAGTGCCTTTTCAGAATTTTCTCCAATCAAGACAGCATTAATCTTTGATAGAATATTTTCCTCACTGTATTTTTTTGACCTTTCAATTGATAAATTCTTATATTTATTAAGCTTTGAATTATCATCTAGAAAGGTTTTCATACCTTCAGCTATTGCTTTTGAATCTATATCTGTCAAAATACCATACCTGCCATTATCTAGTATTTCCGAAGGTCCTGCCGAATTCGTTGCAATAATAGGTATTCCCAAAAACATTGCTTCTGTTATTACCAGTCCAAATCCTTCCGTTTTTGACGGTAAGACAAGTACATCTGCTAACTTCATATATTTATATGGATTATCTTGATACCCTATAAACTTTATATTACTTAGCATATATCTTTCCACATATTGTTCCAACATATTTCTATCTTTTCCATTTCCCACTAACCAAAGTTCATATTTGTTTTTATAATCCATATCATTAAGTAGTTTGCAACTTCTTATCAATAACTCTTGCCCCTTTTCGTGAGATAATCTTCCCACACAAATAAATAGCAATTTATCCTTTGGCTTAGCTATATTGGAGACTTTTTCGTTTGATCTAAAAATCACTTCAGTTTCTGGAACTAAATTTGGTATTACAATATACTCTGTTAAAATACCAAATACCTCTTCAAAACTATGTTTTGCAGTATTAGTACATATAATGATCTTTTTCATTAAGCTATAAGCATTTACTAATTCGTTGTAGGATTTCTTAATATAATTATTCATTGAATCTCCTGAATTTACATCTGTTAAAACCCAAGCAATTTTTATCTTTGCGTTAGTTTTTGATACTAATACTGATATCAATCCTTCTTTCATCGAAACGGCTATATCAAATCTTCCTTTATTTATTTTTTTTATGAATTCATTATTNCTATTAAAGATCTTAAATTTTTGGTTAAATAGCTTATTAGTATANTTTTTAATTCCACCAATTTCTGTAATATTTTTATATAAGTAATCATATTTAATATGATCTTTAAATATTTTATTAGGGTTGATACCCTGTCTAGTAGTGAAAACTGTAATATCGAAAATATTTTTATCTAATCTGTTGACAATATCACCAAGTAATTTTTCAATTCCCCCGCCCTCTAAAATAGCATTAATAAAGGCAATTTTTATCATTCATAACACTTTCCTTCCTTTTGAAATTCTATAATATGTTTCGAGAATAGGCGGAAATATTATGAAAGTCTTTAATACAATTCTTTGTTTTGCAGAAAAATTCTTATCATATTTTATTAGTGTATATATTTTTTTTGCAAAACTTTTCCCATAAAAAAGATACAAGGTGTTGCTGGTTAAGGTATTATGACCTATCATTTTGTAAATATCGTTTAATAAATACTTTGCTATTCCGATTAGTATTTCACTCTTATTTTCTATATTACAATTTTGAAAAAATGTAGTCATTTCCTCTAAAGCTTTTATTTTATCTTTACCAATAGGCATCGATAATGTTTTCCCCATAATACTATTTGAGCGCTGGAAGTAATTGTATTTGCTAACGCTATTATATACCACCACATTTGCTTTATAGAGTAGTTTATACATTATGTGGAAATCCTCGTATACACAATTATTTGGATATTGAATATTATTAAATAGTGATTTTCTATAAAGCTTATTCCAAACATTAACGGTGAACATATTTTTGCCAATCAGGTAATAAACTGCCTCGTTACCAGTCATTGACCAATGTACATTTTTAGATACATATTTCTTAATCTCATTTTCCGTAACAATAGTAAAGTCACAAATGGAAATATCCGCATTAAAGTGGTTAATATCATTATAAAGAGTCTCATACATATCTGGTTCTATATAATCATCACTATCAACAAATCCCAAGAACTCACCCTGTGCTAATGCAATACCTGCGTTTCTTGCATCTGACAATCCACCATTTTCTTTATGTATGACTTTAATTCTGCTGTCTTGGTTAACATAATCATCACAAATATCAGGACAATTATCTGGCGAACCGTCATCAACTAAAATTAGTTCATAATCAGTAAATGATTGAGCTAATATACTATCTATACATCTGTTTAAATATTTCTCTACTTTATAGATTGGAACAATTATGCTAATTGCCGGAAGCCTATTCATAATTTTCCCTCCACTTTATAAAAACGTATACGTTTCATATTTACTAAAAAATTTATAATTTTATCTTTTTTGTTAACAGTAAAATATCTATTCATTGTGGATTTATATCCACAATCCGCTAATGACTTAAAAAAGGCGGTCGATAGATTCTTGTCAAATTTCTTCTCCTTAAAAATATACATAAAGACCTCTTTGTCGATTTCCATTAAACTCACCAAATTCTTATCAAGCGAAGCAATGGTATTCCTTCCTTTTTGAGTGACGGGAATAACAAGCGACATCCCCTTGTTGTCATTTAATTGTAATTGTCAAAAACTCTGCACATAGAAATATCCTTTTAGAACTGGGATAATAACCTCAAGACTAATTGAGGAGGAATTATCCATGACTCATGACGAGCAGTTCAGGATCAGATGCCAGCAGGTAGACGCTTACCGTGCTTCTGGCCAAACGGCTGCTGCATGGTGCTCAGAAAACAACCTAAGCATCAATACACTCCGATACTGGTTGACCAAGTGCAACCGCGAAGACAAGGCTGACCTTAAGCAAGAAACCTTTATTGAGTTGAAGCAAACATCCGTAAAGGAAGTTCCGATCATCGTTAAGATCGGGGCGGTTTCAATCGAGCTGTATTCGGGTTTTCATGCGGAGACTCTGCGCGAGGCCATTGCTGCTATACGTTCCTTATGAGCCTGAACGCTGCCGGCCTTAAAATATTTCTTTCATGCAGTCCCTGCGATATGCGAAAAAGCATCGAAGGTCTCACTACTTTGGTCCAGACACAACTACAAATGGATCCTTTTGAAAAATGTCTTTATGTGTTCTGCAACCGAGCCTGTGACAAATGTAAAATCCTTCATTGGTCGAATAATGGTTGGTGGTTATACTACCGCAAATTGAGCCGCGGTGTCTTCCGATGGAAGTTCTACGAAAACAAGCAGGTTCTTGAGGTTTCCGAACGGCAGTTTAGGTGGCTTTTAGATGGTTTATCAATGGATCAGCCATCCGCACATAAGCCTGTTAAGCAACGGATTATTCTTTAATCGGATCGAAAATAATTCTCTAAAAGCCTAAAGAAATCACCCTATTTTCGCCTATTTTAAGGCTTTTTACCGCTATTATCCTGTAAATTTACGCTATACTCTTATATAATGAGGATATGAATGACGAGATAAAATCACCTCAAAAACCACAACTGAATTACGGGGAAATGTCACAGATAGAACTGGCTGCGCTCTGCGAAAAACAGGAAAAGGCCATTGCTGAGCTGACTCAGAACATGAATCGTCTCATTGAGATGATCCGTTTGAATGCTCAAAAGAAGTATGGTACGAGCGGTGATTCTGTACCCTATCCAGAGGGCTTAGATCAACTCTGCTTTTTCAACGAAGCTGAAGCCACTGCCCGACAGGGGGAGCCAGAACCGACC
>JGI24731J21663_1001263_pt1 | contig 20368 bp, 9 predicted proteins | sample EPASupsiteHSE605_FD_21663 | JGI IMG/M metagenome (IMG submission 21663) | reverse complement strand
TCTGCTCCAATGCCTCCTCCACCCCCACCACCACCAGGATCTGCTCCAATGCCTCCTCCCCCACCTCCACCCCCAGGATGTGGCCCACCACCACCACCTCCTCCTCCAGGCATGGGTCCTCCTCCACCTCCTCCCCCCGGTGGATTTCTTCCAAAAGCTCCAGCTGGACTCCCTCCAAAGAATAACAAAGCTCCTCCTCAAAAAATGAAGTCACTGTTTTGGCAGAAAATTCCGGACTATCAAGCTCCAGATACATTGTGGAAATCTCTAGATGATTCTTCTGTCAAGTTGAATCTGGAATTATTGTTATCATCATTTGCTGCAAAGCCTCCACCAGCACCAAAGAAACCATCAATTATTGTTGAAGCTGCACCTCCAAAACCAAAATTTGTTGAAATCCTCGATAGTAATAGATCTCGATCATTGAATATTATGTTATCACGGTTTAAAATCCCATACCCAGATATAGCTGCAGCTATCAAGCAATTGAGAAATATTTTCACTGATGATCAACTCTCTGCAATTCGAACAAATCAACCAACCCCAGAAGAGATTGCTCAGGTCAAGGCATATGATGGAGAATATGAATTATTGGGGAATCCTGAAAAGTTTGTTCTAGCATTATCTACCGTTGATGAACTCTCACTTCATATTAGCTTTATGTTTTTAATGAAAACTTTTAGTGACAAAATCAAAGATATCAAGAATCCTCTTTCCTCAATTCTTAAAACCCTCGAACAAATTAAGGACTCAAAATCTCTCAAAAAGGTCCTCACATATGTATTAGCCATTGGTAACTACTTGAATGGTGGGACAAGTAGAGGTGGTGCTTATGGTTTTAAGATCAATCTTTTAGGTGAGATGAATGATATTAAAGGGCAAGTTGCATCTGTAACACTTATGCATATTCTTGTCAACCAAATTCTTGATAATGATCCTTCTTTAACTGATTTTGAGAATGAATTCATCATGATAGATGAAGCAATAAAACTCGAACTCGATTTCTTGAAGGGCGAGTTCAAATCTCTCCAAGGTACCTTTAATCTTTGCAATCAGTATCTTAAAAAAGCAGAGCAAAATGTAGTTGAAGGGGATCTATTCTATCCAAAATTTGTCGAATTCGAAAAAGACAATACCCCATCACTTGATGATGCACAGACTCTTTTTGATAATATTGAAACAACATTCAATCAAAGTCTTCAACTTTATGGTGAAGCACCAGGATCATATAATCTTATAGATTTTATTAAGGTATTCAAATCATTTTTCAAGGGATACACTACAATAAAGCAAGAAATTCTCAAGAAGAAAGCCAAAGAACAAAAAGAAGCTGAAAAGAATTCTCTCAAAACTCTTAAGAGCAAAATGGACGAAGAAGGCAAGCAACGTGGTTTCCTCGATGGTGTTATCAAGGTTCTCAATGAAATGGATACCCCTGAAGCACTATCTTCAATAGAAGAAGACACACAAAAGAAATCACGTAGTGTTAGAAGTGCAAGAATACAAATGCTAATAAAAAAGCAATAAACTATATGCGTGACAATGAAATTTAATTATGTTTCTAAAGTTGATCAATGAGTTTTCTAATCGCAATAAGGGTGGACTCTTGTAATTTACCAATTTCAAGTTCAACATCTTCCCCTTGTATCAATCCTGGTTCATGTTCTTTGATGAGGTTAATAACTTCTTGAATATGATCTGGATTCTGCAAATCATTGACATCATTCGCTAGTTTCACAGGATCGACGGGAGCTTGACGAGTTTGAATCTTTGGTTTTTGAGGCTTAGGAACTGTGGCAGGTGTGGGTACTGGTGGAGGCGCCATTTCTTTGGGCTGAACTGATGATTGGCGTTTGATTCGTGGGGGGTTAAGTTTTCTCTCTGTTTGCACTGGTTTTGGCTTTGGCCCAAGTTTAAGTATTCGGTTCACTTCATTTTTGAGTTCTTCGGACACAGTTGCCCAGTCTAAGGGGTCATTTCCTGTCATATTCTCGGTTAATTTTCTAAAAATTGTCTGTAATTGTTTTGCTAAAGTATTAATCAGGGCTGTTTTTCCGTTAAATAATGTGCAGTTTTCCCATACTTTTTCGACATCAGATTTCCAATGTGACACGGATGCATACTCATTGCGTAATAACTTTTGACGAACAGTTCCGAGATCCATTGGATATTTAACAAGATCGAAATAAGTGGGACAATTGTCTCTGTTTGGATCAACAGGCTGAGCAAACATCGTAGAAATTCGATACTCGAATAAGGCGTCAATAACTTTCATACATTGACGTCGCTGATACTCTGTCATTGTCGACATGTTCGAGTTTATTAATGATAGAAGTGAAACCGTTTATTATAATCGTCGGTTTAGTTTTAGTGGAGGTTTTTACATTTTTGGGGTAAAAATTACCGTTAACGAACATGATTTTTATCAGAATATTGTGAGATGTTAATTATTAAAAGAAAACTCTATTTAATAGTTGTGTTCAAAGATAACTCATAATCTGCGTTTTCTTTGGTCTATTTTTGGAATATATATCAACTACCTGATGCTGAATTGATTGATCAGACTGAATTATGAACTTGAAGCATGATTCCACTCCCTCATAAAGGGTAGTTGGAATTGATCTTTCATTTCTCCGAGCAACTGGCTCAGTGATAAGCCTAGCAAATGCTTTGGCCGTTTCAAGTTTAACTTCGTATGATGATGGGGATTCGTTGATTATTCGAATAATCAGTTCGCATTGTGTTTCGGTTTCTTTAAGATCAGATGGGGGGAATTTCTTAAGTGATCCAACAATCAAATGTGATGGAAATGATTGATCAACTGTTGCAATTGATAAAAAGAATGATGCGATATTCGAAAGAACTTCTTGGTATCCATTATCCTTAGATAAACCGGTATTCCACCATTTTTCGACAACTGGTCTTAATTGAGATACTACAGATATTAGGTCAGGATATTTCCTAATAATGACACCCAAGAAATATGCGATATTATGCTCAAGATCAGGATCTAAAATGCTATTAGCAATACCTAATACAAATTCACATAATTCAGTTGGTATGGTTGATTCCATGCAACAAAAATCTAATGCATCTGACAATGCACCAATCAAAGGGAATAGATCAAATTCATTTGCTGACTTGCACCATGATAAAATTTCATGGCATAATGGTTCTGGGTTCTCCATAGGCATCTGGAAAACTGACCCAATTAAGTTCATAGAAGCTTGAACAATTTGGGATGCAAATGGTGATTGAGATGGGTGGAGTCCACTTAATATTTTTAATGAGCCAGCAAAAAACTTATCGAATAGATTGATCACGGATGTTACATAATAGGGTTCATCGAATCCACGAGAATACTTGAAAAGCCTCTTAAGTGATTCAAATGCAGCAACAACTAACTCTATTTCGTCAGCTGTTTCAGCAATTTTGATTATGCTGTCAATAAACTCTTTTGCATGATTCATTAATGTAGAATTCAGTTCTTGGTCTGATGAAGGTTTCAATATCCTGGATAGTTTGGTAACAGCGTTACAAGCATTCTCGTGTTTTTCAAATTTTGATGATCTTAAGAAATTTGAGATTGTCTTGCAAATTGGTTCGAGGATTGTCAAATCACCAGAATAGCCAGAATATATTGATGATGCTATAAGAGCCTCAGAAACGATCCTGGTGGTTTGGTTTGAGGAAAGCAAACAATCCGATATTTCATTAATAAATGGACTTATTAAAGATATTGAGTCCTCTCTAAAAGTTACTGCCATTGTCTTCAGGTAGTCAAAAGCATAACAAACAGGATCTGCTTCTTTTTCATTAAAAGACTTTGTTACGATGTCCATTGAAACCGGAATTAAATCACTTATTACAGTTTCTTGATTTCTCATGAGAGCTGAAATAACAGTTAGAGCTGCTGCTCTGATTGATAGCTCATTCTCTGGGTTAGTTACCGAATCAATCCACTCTAAAATAATATCCACTTTTTCATCATCAATGTCTTTAGAAAGAATAATGATTTTTCCTATTAATTCAATATACTCTGTATGATTCTCTGATGTAACAAGCTCCTCTTCGTGGAGTCTCCATATACTCTCAAACAAACCATCAATTTCATTATCACATGCTTCACAAAGGGATGTCATTGCTGCATATGACAATGATCGTATGGAAATATCTTCGTGTGTTAAATGAGGAATAACTGCTTTCATCAGCTCCACTGCAATAGTATTCAACTCAGTAAATGCATCATCGAACCCCCGAATAATAGAAAGAGATGATTCGATCACAACAGATTCGGAATTGGATAATGATCCAACTAATATATTTTGTATTTCGCTCACTTCATATTTTACAGATTCTGAAGCAAATTGAATTAGCTGCCCAATAAGGTGAACTCCAAGAGCTTGTTCATTCGGCTCTCCTTGCAAATACACTGAAGCAGTGTTTTTAACAAATTCTCCGCATCCTCTAGCAATTAGTACTTCTCCAATCACTCCTAAAGCATCTGGAGGAAGATTACCATCCTGTTCCAAAAATGTTAAACAGGTCTGAATGCAAACAGAAACTAACAATTGAATATTAGTGTCATCAAATACTGGAACACAGTCAATGAAATCATTGATACTGTTCAAAACCATTTGAGATTTAGTGTCAATAAGTTGTCTAATAATCTCAACAAATGTGGTAAAATTATCTTGAGATATAAACGAATGAAGAATTGCTTGACTAGCTGTCATTGATAAAGCATGAAACTGTCGCTCATCCAATTTATTGACATTATCAAGAGAAGATAAAACAAAGGATATCAAATTACTAAATACTTCATACTCCTGATTCCATTCCAAGGAATCAAGAAAAACTGTTGTAGCCTCTGGAAGGACTTGAAATGAATGTATTTCTAAAGCCTTTTCAGCTAAAGAAATAAAATATTTGAAATTTTCTCTCCGATAATCTTCAGGAAGCTTCATAATTGATGATGAAACTAGCAAAAAAGTAAAAACTGGATCAGAATTCATTGAGTTTGTAATAAGTTGGGTAAAATCTTTGTTGGATAGTTTGAATAGAGTATATATACACTCGGCAAGATATACCTTATGTTGATATTCAGTACACTGTGATGCAATATCTCTACAATTCTCTTCAATTCTATCCCTTTCAATTTCCTCCAATTTACCTCCGATTTCTTTGATCTGTTTAGCAATGTAAACCAGGGCTGTTTGTTTATGGCGACTGTTATTTAAGAATATCCAAAACAAAGAATCAAATAAATTATTCTCGGAAAAATAGGTTTTAATCTCTTCAGTAACTTCATTAACATATCTTTGATCAAGAGACTTGTCAAAAAGAGACAGAATGTATGATATCTGGTCACTCATTGACCTTAGTCGAATAATCGGCTCTTGGAGTTTACAGAGATAAAAGTGGCACCTCCACCTTCTAACCCAAGCACCACAATGCACTGGGAGAAAGTGGCGATGCAATCAATTTGTACGGTAACTGTTTCCCCTGGGAACACTATTCCTGATGAAGGGTTAAGTGTAAGAGCAGATATTTGATCGGATGAATGGCTCCAATGTGCCCAAGACAATCCTTTGTTTGAGAGTTGAATTTCATATTGATTCCCGACTTCAACATTGAGTTCCATAGGTAAAACTTCAAGAATTGGAACATTAAAAGAGTCAGCTTCATCTTGTTTTTTCCTCATCATTTGGAGAAGGGCATTATCTTTCTCTTTATTAATCACTGGTAATGGAATCTCAAATATACTAATGACGGGTCGGTGATCAGTGAGTTTAGATTTGATCATATTATAAGCAATACATTTTGGCTGAAAAGGATAGTTGGGATCTGGTTCATCTAAAGAGAAATTGTCACTTGTGGTGAATGCAACAGAGTTGGGATATCTGGATCTAAATATGTCTGTTTCAAATCTCATTTCGTTGGAAGGTCCTACAGAAACTCTTTTCTTCCCGGTTTTTATTAACACTCTATCCGTATAAGCAGGAACCCTCTTCTTTGGGGATGTATCAAATATATCATATCCAATATCATACCTATATGTTGGAGGGAACTGAATCTCTCCTTCAAAAAATCCTTCCATAAAAGGTTGAGTATTGAACAAATACTTAAGCTGATCATGTTCAAGAAGATATTGGAAATTACCTGCAAAAGCTTTATTCACTGCATCTTCATATTTCATATCGAGCCGAAAATTCAAATCTCCAATTATTACTATATAATCATAGTCATCTTCAACTTGAGATAATAGCCATCGAAGCTGTTCGATCCGATTATCATTTCCCTTCATATGTGGATCTAAATGAGCAGCAATTATTACCATTGACATTTCAGCAATGTAAACAGGAACTAAAACTGCGCTCTTGTTCGCCATTAATCCACCTGCTCCTAATCTGTGTGATGTTGGAGACTCAAAAGAAAAATACACACTTATTTCAGGCCTAACGAATAAAGCAGAATATACACCTCCTAAAGACTTATCAAAAACAAGAGCGAAAGATTGATTAGATTGGTAGAAAGACTTTCGAATTATTTTTGTCCATCGTTCGGTAATCTCACTTGATCCAATGACAACTGCCTTAGCACCAAAATCAATTTCTTGGAGAGTGATAAATAATGCATCATAATGTATGTCAGCAAAAAGAGATGTGAAAACACAAATAAAATCATCTGAAGGTTGTGTTTGAGCTACATTATAAGTAAAAAAACCAAAATTGATATTCTTCATTTCAGAAATATATGGGAAATTCAACTTATGGTTCCTTTTTAACCATGTTCTACTAGCATAAACAGAAGAAGAAATTGGAATAATAATAGAAGAGCAGCTTTTATCTGCTGCGGAAATCGATCTTTGGTCATTAGAACAATTCTGAGATAAGAAAAGCATATTTTTCTCCCTAAAAATATCTTCCTTGTTACATGACAATGTATTGCATAACAAATACTGAGACACAAAGACTTCAAGTTGCTTGAAATCCCTAAATGAAAACAACAACTTCTTTTCATCATATTCAATAAATGTTAACTCAATCTCTGTCTTATTAAACTTCAAGTCAACCAAAATACTTATTGGTATCACCAAAAGTGGATGAATTCGATCTGATATGATTAACTTGGCATTAGCCATTGATGCTTGGTCTAAAACAATCTCCAAAACATATTCTTTTGAATTATAATCCAAAGTAACATCGCATTTCACCCATTTATCACATACCTGTGTATACTGAAACATTATACTCTATTTATTATCCTCTATATTTTGGGTTTCTTTCTCTATTGTTTGAATAATGTCCATTTTAAGGGCTTTCTTGATGTCTTCGTAGTTAGGAAGGAGATCTTCTTTGCTATTAGCCTCTTGAACAGGTTCTTCCGTAAACTCTTGGGGAATGGATGCAAATGGCTCAACAATGTTCCATTCAGGTGTTGATGCAAGGTCAACGACATCAATAATGGGGAACTCAATTATAGTTTTCATCGCCAAATTATATGATAAAGGTTGTTGTGTGTCGACTGAAAACCTTGTTGAAGATGGAAATCCTTCAGCAACGAGCAACAATGAAACATCTAAGGGATTCTTTGTGCTAATACTAGTGTTTTGGGCCGTATCGATGACTGCTTTGAGTATTTCGAAGAGAGGGATATTCTCATCAATATAATGTGTGTATGTTTCAAAAATCATCTCTTTGTTACAAGAAAAAAATCTCCAATTAATTGTCCAATGAATTGAATCTCCGTTCTTTTCTAACTTTGTCCTATTATTATGGCTTCTTGTAGACTCTAAAGGCATATAATGAAATGTTATACCTCTATCTTTGCACGCAGAGATAAACCTTTTTTGATATTTCTTTAATTGAACCTTGGGTGGAATCTTTTCTGAAGCATTAATACTTGCCCTCGTTGCTTTATCCAATAACTCACAGTCTTTGATTAAAGTAAATTCATTCATTTGATTTACACTTAAATAATCTAATGTTGGTTTCTGGCCATTGCATTTGTCCCTTTTCTTATGTTCTTTAACGCATTTAACTGAGCAAGTCATGCATCCGCAAGCAGGACACTTATATTGAGCTTTATTCTTTAAACAAACAGAACAGACTTCTTCATACATTATGGAAAAACAATCTTTATTAATTAACAGCATGCTCCTTTGTGTGGCTTTGCTCCAATAATATCAGTAACAATATCTGTATTTTTCGTTTCAGTTTGATTAACACCTTTATTAATGCAGTCTGAAGCGATCTGATAAAAAAGCCTGTTAACATTCAAACCAGTTTTCGCTGATGTTGTGAAAAATTTGTGCCCATTCGTTATGCACCATTCCTCAATAGATTGGTTGGAATACCCCGGATCAACTAAATCGACTTTATTTCCACATACATATATATTAGTTCCTGGACTCAAATCATTTTTTATTGAATCGTACAGTTGAAAAACTTGGTTATCCATATTTGTGATTCCTGCATCATAAACTAATATTACCGCATATGCATTTCTTAAATATAAAGGCAATAAACTATGAAATTTTTCTTGCCCCGCTGTGTCCCAAACGGAAAGAGTAACGCATTCATCTCCGACAGCCACATCGCACTTTATTAAAGCTGATCCAATTGTAGAATTAGGATCAGATAAAAAAATGTCATTATAAAATCGTGTTATAAGAGTAGTTTTCCCAACACCACTCTCACCTACAGTCACTACCTTGAATTCACCTTCCATTTTTCAGAATACGATGATTTGGCTGTCAAATGTTGTCAAGAATGTCAGTAATCATTTCAATTGAAGGGTTAAAAATTGTTGGATCAAATTGAGGACAATTTATGTGATCTACAGGTTCGATTGGTGGAGATGTCACAATTGGAATATTTTTATTTTTTTCGCCCAATTGACAAAAAAACTTACCAATATTTTCTAGAGAAGGTAGAGTCAGTATTTTAGGTACAATAGTTGCATTTGATTGTTTGAAAATGTCAACATTCCACTGAGAAAATGGTTGAGGCTTAATATTTGATATAGCTGAAAATACTTTGGTGATCATTGGGCATAGAAGCAGACCAGTATCATGTGGAAATATTGGAGGAAGCGATTCAATTAATGAAAACGGATCTCCATTCTTGGCTACAATAAAATCAAGAGAAAACGAATTGGGGTAAATAATTTGTGGGAATTTTGGCATTCCAGAATGATTGGTATTTTCGATATCCTCAATATTTGAAAAGCTGATAATATCTCTCAAGAAAAATGTTGCAATATGGGAGTGAGTCATTTGTAATGCCGATGATATAATAGATTTGAGACTTTGCTGTTCAATTGCATATAGCATTACCATTCTTTTGCAGAAATCAAATACACGAGAAGCTGATGTTGTATCAAGATACATAACAATACTCCCAAAAAATGCAATCACTAATGATAATTCAATGGTAGATAATTCATCAGTGTTCAAGGAATCGATTGAATCATGCCCATCAATCACAAAGAGTATTAATTCAATGATTATTTTGGATTCTATTTCTTTATAATAAAACAGAGAAAAAAGCTGTTTTTCATATAAAACTCTGATAAGATCAATAACCATGAAAACCGAATCAGTGTGATGATAATACTTCATGGCAACAAAAATCCCTTTATAAGTATTCTTGGGAATCTTTAATAATTTGTTTGAATCAGGTTTACCAAGTTGATTAATTGCTATCAATATAGACTCTTTTTGAATACTGGATTGCTCTTGAGATGATAATGAGAAAAACGATAAAGAAAGCCAAAAAAGATCATAATTACATGATGAATCAGACATTGTAATCTTATATAATAGTTGAAAACACTTTTCTAAATAATAACAACAAGATTTCCAATTTACCTTTCTATCAACATCAGTCATATGATAATACCACTGTTTCTTGTTAAATAATGCTAATCCATTTGATTTCTGGAAGAGACCAGTCTCAATAACAAAAATTGAGTTGATCAAAGCATTAATTAAACTTTCTTTTGTGCTTAATGTTGTCATATTCAATAAAATGTTGATAGATCTACTTGCAATGGTTAAATTGCCACAACAAATACCCCACAAACAAGTCTGATAAAAACCTGATTCATTCTGTTTTTCAATAATTAATTCAAACATATACTGCTCATAAGATTCTTGATTTCCGATAAACTGATACAATACTTCATCAATCTGTTTCGAAAACATAGGATATACAATATAAAAGTATATGTATATATCAATCTCATATTTGTAAAACAAACTACCAATTTCATCTTTGTTCATTCCAAAAACTGAAAGAACTTTTGGAATCTGTTCATCATATGTTATTGGAATCTCTTGTTTCTCTGTTTCGCCATCATTTGCATATAGATCATAATCAATATATATGGAAAAAGGACCATATAAAACATTACAATAAAACCAATACTGGAATGAGAATAGATGGCAGATATAATCAAGAGTAGTAACAGGATCTTTGGTGAATAAAAATCTAATAATATTATTTTTGTCATTGTTGCCCTTAACAATATAATCAAATATTATAATTTGATTCAAATAATGAAAAGTTTCTTTTGGATCTAAGGAATTGGCTATAACAGCATCTAAAACTGGCAGAATGACAGAGTCCTGACTTCTGGAAAGTAAATTTGCTAATAATTTATATCCCGATAAACAATGAAACTCTTCTTTGGTGTTAATAAAGCATTTAAAACCAGAGAAAGATATTTTTGTAATCCATGGAATTAGAATTGAGCAAAGTTCGGGTTTTTCAAATACAAAATCAATAAAATAAATATAAAAAGATTCTCCACAATCAGACATACATTCACTCAACAGTTTTGATAACGAAACAGTTAATTTGATGGAATTATTATAGATATTATTAGATCCACCATTATTAAAGCAGGAAAAGAAAGATACTAAAGATCGATAAGCTTCAGAATATTGATTGAATATTGAATAACCAAGAGAAACTGATCTAATAACAGAAATAGCTACTTTGGAATAAAGTTTGTCGAAACAAGCCATAAAATACAATGATAACGCAAATATTTGGCCCATATTGCCAATGATCTCTCGACAACAGTTAATCTCTTCTTCTGATAAATAAGAATGAATTACTGATTGCTTTTGAACATTGTTCAAATACTCTTCAAATTCTATCTTATCGAAAGCATGGCAAAAGGCTACAAAATAAACAGGATACTGCCTTGATAGTACTAAATACTCTTTGAGTAATGAAAACTCGCAACGAATCAAAACAATGGATAATAAAGAATCTGAGCATTCATGATCGGAAAGAACGATTTGAATGATCTGTTTTGAATAATCTTTGGGTAGAGAAATAATGGATAAAACATTGTATAGCAAACCCTCCGCTTGTTTCTTGAACATCTTTGATCCAATCAAATTGATGCAAAAGGATATCCATGATAACTCATCCAATCTGAAAGTTGATTGATATGATGTGTTAATGAAAAAAGGGGTAGTGTACATAAAGCAATACTTATTATATATCAATTCAAAGATGTTTGCAGAATACTCCAAAAAAATTAATAAGATATCTAATTCGCTCTTTTCAATAGAAATAGTTGGGGTCAAGATACTATTTTTATTTTTCAGTCCATAAGCACGGAAAAACTCAAGATATACAGGGAAAACATCCAAAATCACTTGAAAATGCTCAACCCCCATTTCATACTCAGTCATTTGTAATTTTGCTTTCAAAGAAAATATTGTTTCGGAGTAGAACAACGGGTCTAGAGTAAAGACTTGTAAATATTGAATAAACAAATTTGGATTAAGATTAACTAATAAGGAACGAGATAAAACCATGTGGTATTGAATATTAACACAGATACTTTGAAAACCTTTCATTGTGTTCATGATGTCATACCCTTCAGATGCAGTTTCGGTATCAACAAAAAACATTTCAAGAAGACACCTATCATATGTATTATCGTTATCATTCTTTTTTCTGTCTAATATGTATTTTATTTGGTCTTTAATAGAAACGTTCTCTATTGAAAAAGATGATTTAGAATAAATACTAGAAAAAGACCCCATTAGAAATATGTAAAGGAAAATAAAATCGCTTTTTGCGATATCAATAAATGTAGCATTTTTGTAAAACTCATACCTATTAGAATCAATCCCACAGTATGATAAAGCAATGGAAAGGCATTTATGTACAATGAGATAATTATTTTCATTAATAAAATTCCATATTGAGTTAATATGAGGATATGATTCATGAAATATTGAAATTAAATAAATACCAACTTTTCTAATTGAGGTATAGATGCTACACAAAGAGCAAATTGCTAAAACTGATACAATATCCGCAAATGAAGATGTCAAAGAAATATTTCGATATCTCATAATTTCAACCATTGAAGTCAATAAATGGCAACCAATAAAAAGGCTCTCTTTTCGTTTTGTTGATAATTTAAGAATATTATAAGCAACTCTATCAATGCAATTAGAAAAAATGTCGGACTGGTGAAATAATATCAACTCTAAAGATTTAAAAGCAACAAAAGAAACCGACTCATTTGGGAAAAAAATTAAGGATATCAAAAGATCTATCACATCTTCTGGAATAGATAAAAATGGAAGAATAAGCAACGATAACTGACATGGTGAACGTTCATTGGATATTGATGAAGCAAAAGAAATTTCGTTTTCAATTGATGACATTACAAAAACATTATTGATATTCTTATCATTTTGAATAATTTTTCGTATCATTGAAGCAGCTAAGTACTCCTTTTGTTGATTATAAACTTTAGGAAATGTGTTGAATGCATATATTTTGTAGGACAAAACAAAATCGTCAATATTCTTATGAATTGACATAAAATTATCACCATAATAACAAGTTGGAGTTAAATGGTTTTCCTCATATTTAACATATAAATTAAAAATGGCAATGCTACTATATATAGATTTAAGATTTAACAATTGATCTGAATCAATAGATGCTGGGGACAAAAAGAGCTGAATTCCATGATAAAGAATAGCAGCGGATGGCATATGATTCATTGGAATCTCTTTTATCGATGAAAAGTACAATTTTTGAGAATATCTATATACATAAGAAAAAAATGTACAGAGTTCATCAAGATGAGAATCAATAATATCCGATTTCCTAATAATCTCATTTATTACCATTTCGGTGAAGCTTTGTGAATAACCAAATGGATTATTCATTATGATATTAATCTCATTCAATGCCCTTTTTGTGCTCTCTTTTGGGCCGATGGCTTTTTGTAAAAACTGATTAAAATAGGAACAATAACTAAGGGGACAGAACTTTGATTGACAATAAGATATTAATAATGCCCTAAACTCACAAGCAGCCATACAATTATTGGAATTTTTAATAATGAACTCAAGTTTTTTATATGCAACAGATATTAAATCTGGATAATTCTCATCTGAAAAGCTCAAGAGCAAAAACTTATAGAGGTTTGATAAAAATGCGAGTGAAGCATAATGTAAGGGACCATTTAAATGATTTTCAATAATCCAATCCCATATACCAATTAAATCATGCAATAATTTGTCTTTAAACGTACCATTGAGATACTTTAGAATTATCTTTTCTTCAAAAGAGAGAGAATAAGTGATATCGCTGAGGAGCACTAATTCTAAAGTAAGTACAGAGTTTGAGAGTGTATTCCGAGATTTGTAAAGCCTTTTAAGCATATCAATAGAATGCGTGGTTATAAAAGCTGGCTTCAAATCAGAGATTATTTTGATGACTTTAGACCATATATATCCAGATATTGATCGAAATGTGGATTCTATTGGAACCATTTTTTGAACTATAGATCTGTCATATATTGATCGGAACAAATTCTCTGCTGATATACTATTCATTTTGTTAGATGAAACAAAAACAAAAACAATGTATGCCATCAGATAATCAAGAAAAACAGACAAACTGACTTTATAATACTGATTTGTCCAATCAACACCTCTAATCATACTTATAAACAAAACTTTTGAATAGCCTTTTTGGATTTCAGAAAAAATTGTCGACGTAGGCAGTAACAACTCCAATTCTTTGATAATATCACTATCTGGAACTGTTATATAAAAAGCCAATTTCTTTATATGGAAATTTAACTCTTGGGGATTCTTGAAATACTCAGAAAGTCTGTCAAAAAAACAAATAATCTCTTTGGAATCACAATTGTCCTCTGGGACACAAGTAACACGAAACATATCTTCGCAAATTTCGCATAATTTTCTAGAATAAAAATTAAAACGAGTGGAAAACAAGCTTGTCATTTAGCAAAGATATTCGAAAACACAAAGAAAAAATTATCGGATATCTAACATTTATTTTCCAAAAAGGACCGGAGAGTCGAAGATTTGGTCTCTCCGACCCTCTTGTTAAACCTGGCTATGGATTTCCATTTTGAAATTTCTTCGTTCAGTTGAGAGATTTGAATTTTGAGACTATCTATCACAGAACTAGAATCTTTGGAGACAAGTGTTGATCGAACAAGTTCGAGTTTGGCTCGTTCTAATTCTTCATTTAGAGCCTCTTTTGATAATTGAAGTTCTTTAGATAATAGTTGCTCCTTTAACAACTTAGATTTGCTGTCTTTTAGTTCTTTTCTAATAGTTTTTAATTTAGCTTTGCATTCATTCAATAAACTGGAAACATGCTGATGATCTCTTTGGGTATCATTGATTTGTTGCTGAGCAGAAAATAATAACTCTGATTGTTCTGAATATTCTCTCTTAATGGACTTGATTTTTTGATTCTTTTTTTCTAACCTTTGATTAATTTCAATAAACTTAACTTCTTTTTCAGTGATTTCTCTGCAATTTTTTGCAGAAATATCTTTGATTTGCTCAATTTCTTTGTCTTCTTTCCTTAATTCTTTATTTTTTTCCTTTAATTCTTTTACCTTTTTTGCTAGTCTGCTATTCTCTTCTGTTTTAGAAGCCAATAATTGTTGAATAGTTAAATATTCAATATTGGCCTTTTTTAACATACCTTTAAGAGTTTGAATTTTTTCTTTGTTCATCTTCTCTTTCTGAATATTCTCATTAATAGTAATATATTGCCTTTTAATGTTTTCCTTTTCATTCATTAAGTCAATTTGTTCAGATTCTAATTGATTAAACTTCTGTTGAAGAGAATAATTCTCATTCTCTATTGTATTTCGTTGATTCGTTAGATCTTGAATTTCTTCATCATAATGCTTGAGATTATTAACATTATTAATGTAAAAACCACCACAAACTATAGAATGAAAGAGATCATTTGTTTGGGAATCAGAATACTTGCAAAATAGTTGCGAAATAATATATAAAGAATCATTAATTGCTCTCTTAGTTGTTGATTTTGTGAGAACAAAAGCTAATAAAGCAGGAAACTGTGAATCAATAAAGAACTCCCTCAGTTTTGAAACCCATTTTGGTAAATGATACGAACATTGATCAATAAAACAAACAAGCAAAACACTCATATATGACTCATTGTATTGAGTACATTGATTTAAAAGCTTAAATATTTCTTCTTCTTTATCACATAGATAACTCTTAAACCTCTCATCAAGGTTATTTCTCGTAATGCATCTTCTCATGATTTGAATTATACACTCATTTCGGTTATAATCACATTTAAACAAGAATACTTCATCACACAAGTCCAACAAATAATCACAACTAATAATGCCATTATTTTGATCATCAATATCAAGAATCAGATTTGTCAATTTGTTCCTAATAAATCCATCATCTATTTGATAAAGAAAATCAATAAGGGGAGATACAATAGTAGATGTAATCTTTGGCTTCTGCTCGAAAAATAACTCTTGAATAAAACTAATGATGAAATAATGCAATTCTGGAGGAAATGAAGATATGGCACTAATCATTTCATTTATTAATTCGCTATTAGAAGAAAAAGTTCTTGAATTTGTATGCAGAATTGATCGATAAATCTGAACCAATGGGAAAAATGAAGAATTTTCTTTGATAATTTCAATTATTTCTCTAGAAATTTCCTTTGAAGAACACTTTTCGAAAAGCTTTGATACTACTGAGTAAGCAGTGATGGAAATAATTGGATCTTGTGAATTCAGGGCCGAGAAAATTGTACTTTTAAGCACAGAATAGGATGGAAACAAAACAAAACTCTTTGCAAAGCCATCAAATAGGTCACATGAAAATGAAAAAAGAGTAAATGCCCATGCAGAATACTGGTTGTGGTTCACATATGAAGAAAAGACACGAATAATCAAAGTTTTTGTCTCCTCTGATATAGTAATTTGGGATTCTGACATTAGTACATAACATATCAGTTTCAATGCCGGAAACAATAAATGTCTTGATTTATCATCAAGCATTGAGTTCTTCATGTTTTCAAAAAAAAATGAAGACAAGAGGGAATCAAAATGGCAACATGAAAAGGTGTAAACAGCAATTCCAGGAGTTTTAATATACAATATCAAAAGTTCCTCAATTAAATAAGAAACTATGTTTGTTATTCCATAGTTTTCTAGATTTTGAATGGGATAAGCATTGAAAATGGAGAATAATTCTTTCATTAATTTCATTGTTGAACTATTGTTCTCAAAAGATATTCCCTTCTGGAAAAAAATATGAAGATAATGCATTAACAAATCAGGTTGTTGAATAGAAGACCTAATATCATGAATGGCATTAGTCATTACCTCATCCATACGTTTAAAATTGTTGAAAAATGTTTACTCTAAAACGAAATACTTACCTTGTATCTTTTGGTCTTTATCTTTGACAGACATATACTTGTTAACTCTTGGTCTCTTAGTAGTCTTATCTTGCCTAAGTGTAACACTCATTTGCTTGAGGAAGCTGTTCATACCTTGTACAAGGTTCTCAGGTTTCTTGGCAACTGTTTCAATACCTGGTTTACCATCGAAAACAATAACACGAGATGCAAGATATGTAGCCATGATGAAATCGTGTTCAACAATGAAAGCTGTTTTGTTAGTATTCATGATATATCTCTTAATGATCTTTGAAACAATAACACGTTGTTCAGCATCTAAGAAAGCTGATGGTTCATCAATAAGATACATGTCAGCATTCTTACCAAGAGCCAGAGCAATAGCAACACGTTGAAGTTCACCACCGGATAACTTTTTGACTTTTCTTTCGTATATATATTCAAGGTTAAGTGGTCCCAAAACCAATTCCTTGAAGAGGTTCTGTGTAAGGGAGTTACCGATTTTGGCCTCAAGAAGCTGAATAACTGTACCTTCAAAGTGAGGAGTAATCTTCTGTGGTTTGTATGAGATACTAAGTTCTGGAAGAGAAAACTTGACGTTATCTGGTTCCTGAACACGAGCAAGAAGACGAATAAGGGTTGTTTTACCAACACCATTTTGTCCAAGCAAAACAATAATTTCACCATTACGGAAAGATCCTCCTTGAACATTAAGTTTAAATGTTTTTTCTCCCTCACCAAGTGTAACAGACATATCTGGGTACTTATAATTGCGATGTTCTCCTTCGAGAATAGGATCTGTGTCATCGGAAATATGGAAAATCAACTGTTCATCTCTGAATCTCATATTCTCTGTAGGCAGATAACCTTGAAGGAAAATATTGATACCTTCACGAACAGAGAATGGTGCTGAAATAACACCAAAAGCACCTGGTTGTCCATAAAGAACAGAAATATAATGTGACATATAGTCCAATATAGCAAGGTCGTGCTCAATAGCAATTACGTAATCACCGGTGATAAATGAATTTTGAATAATACGGGCAGCTCTCATTCTTTGACCAATATCTAAGTATGATGTTGGTTCATCGAAATGGTAAGCAGAAGCAGGTGTCAAACAAACAAGAGCGATGGCAAATCTTTGGAGTTCTCCACCAGAAATTTCTTGTAGTGTTCTGGCTCCAAGGTGGAATAATTCAAGTTCGGACAAAACGCGCTTAAGGTGATAAATGTAGTGTGGTGGTATATGTTTACCCTTATAATCAACAGGCTCATCATTGTCATCAAGCAAACATATCTCACCTTGAACATTGATTTGCCACGAGAAGCCTTCTGGAGCATCTGAATGGGTTTGAACTTTGTCTCCTTCGAGTTCTTCGAGAATAGGAGGAATGTACAACCCTCTAAAATCAACAAATTGGTTATTTGAATCAAATAATTTGCCACTGGGATCATAATGGTAATCTTCGGGAGGTTGGGTTGAGACAACTTTCTTCAATAAAAGCTTTCCAATAGGATCTCTAGACATTTTAGCAAGATTGTCAACCCATTGTGGTTTCATGATGATTTTCATGTTATTGTTAACCATTTGAGTGAGATATGTCTGGAGTTCACTTCCTCTAAAGTGTGAAATAATCGCTGCCCAGTCAGCTTGCTTACTTTCATCCAAATTACCAAGATTTGGTCGAAGTTTGTTTGCTAGAATTTGGAGGGCAGTTGATTTACCAATACCATTTTGTCCAACAAGACCTAAAACTTGTCTTGGTCTTGGATTTGGAAGCCTGTGAAGCTTAAAACCATTTCGAGAATATCTATGAGTTGTTTCAGAATCAAGAGCACGTGGCAAATTGATAATTTGAATAGCCTTGTAAGGGCATTTCTTAACGCACATACCGCAACCAATGCAAAGAGATTCAGCAATTTGCGCAATAACAGGTGTAACACGAACACAATCTTTACCCGATCTATTAATTGGGCAACATGTCTTACATTCTTTATGGCATTTCTTTGGCTTACATCTCTCCTTTTCAATTACTGCAAGTCGAATCTCTTGTTCAGCCATGACCAAAAAATAAAGAATTGTAAAGCTAAGAAACCTAGACCATATTTGTCACTTTTCGGTCTTACTTTACAAGGACACAATAATCGTTATTAATGTAATCAGGAAAATCTGACTTTATCTTTGTCATTCTGACATTATCACAAATGCTATTTTTGTTAGCTTATGTTGTAACCAGCCTGAAGCGACCACGTTTTTACAAGAAGATTCGCCATGAGATCGAGTCTAATGGGATCTGCAATCCAAGTGCTGGTCATTTCGTTCCCCCATGTCCTGCTGGGTACGGAGTAAAGAGGAACTGTATAATGTGCGATTATTGCAGTACAACTGATGCATGGGGCCATTGCAAGAAGAAGACAGAATACCAGAGCTGCACTGAGGTTTGCGCCAAGATATAATAAATATCTTGATTATTCTTTTTATAAACTGGATTTTGAGAGACGTTGATGTAAATTCATTTTCTCACAAAAACTCATGTTTTTGGTGTAGAATTCAATAGGTTTTACATGATCTTCTTCGCGTTTATCTGGGCTTCATATTCTATGCAACAGCAATGCATTGACGTGTTAGGACGCGTTACTCCTTCTGGTTATGTTTGTGTTGAAAAAAGCCAGTTCTTTGGTTTGACATGTGATGCAAATGGAGCTGCGATTTCCGTTGACAATGAGCTTTGCACTTTAACTGTTCGAGAATCTACATTTATGTATTGTAGAGTGGTCATAGATGACTTGTACGGAGGTGCGATTTTTTTTGCAGCTGGTAATACAGGATCAAGGATTGAACTAAATAGAATATGCGCAAATACATGCTATGTACCGAATGGAAAGGGTCATTTTGCTTTTATTTATGTTTTAGCAACAATTAGCAATAATTTATACATGGTTTCAGTCGCTCAAAGCTCGATTTATCACAATGGTGTCGGATCTATTTGTTTAAACCTAGGACAGAACATGGTGGAAAATATTAATATGTCTAAAAATAATGCTGAAAGGGTGTCTGGAATAAAAACATTTGACCAAAATAAGCTTCACATAAAGATGGCTACATTTCAAAAAGGAATATCATCGATTAGCACTGTTTTGGAAGTATATGGTTTTTCAGATAACATAGTAGAATATACAAATTTTGTTGGAAACAAACAAACTAATAAAGATACTGATGCAGTGGTGGTCCACAATGGGTATTCATTGTTTAGAAATATATATTGTATTTTAAATTTTGCTACATTCTTTATTAAAAATAGTGGTGAGATCACTGTAGAATCATCTGGATCGACTTTTTGTATTAATAACGAAAAGATTTTATTTTGGGGATCGTCCAATGGTGGATCTTTAAATCAATTCCAGACATATGAAACAAGAAACTGTTTAATTGAAACAAATCAGGCAACCCCTATTAGAACAATCTCAGAGACTATAGTCCCCACAAACATCAATACAATTGGGAAAACTCATGAAAGAACTATATCAGAGACAGTTGATCCAACAATCAGTTATACATTAGAACAAACTCTTGAAGAAACTATCTCAGAGACAGTTGATCCAACAATCAGTTATACATTAGAACA
>JGI24731J21663_1001256_pt1 | contig 20479 bp, 21 predicted proteins | sample EPASupsiteHSE605_FD_21663 | JGI IMG/M metagenome (IMG submission 21663) | reverse complement strand
GTAAAAACCTAATTATCGAACATATTATTTGGTAGCTTCCATCAACTGATATGGTTTTGACCTTAAATTGATGATCCACAATTAAGTTTTCGTGACACTAGTACAGTCTGCCTGATTACATTCTTCTGCACAGTTGTCACAACAGTCGCCGTTGCATTCTGTTAGTTCGCAACTGCCAGTGCAGTTTGTGTCTTTACAGTTTTCAGTACAGTTGCCACAGCAGTTTCCAGTGCAGTCGGTCTTCTCGCAGTCACCATTACAGTTTGCCTGGTCGCAGTTCTTCAGAGCGCAGTTTTCGCCATTACAGCTGGAAGTTTCATTAGCGGATAAGGTTAATACCCCATCTCTAAAGCTGTCCTGATCACAGTAGCCAGATAGACTGTTTTGATCACAGTACGCAAGAGATTTCCCGGTTTGACAGTCCGAGGCTGCAGAAGCTCCTGCAGGTAATAAAGTCAACAACATTAACACAATAGAAACAGATGCCGTAATTTTCCAAATTGACTTTCCGTTAAAATTCACTTTTTTCCTCCCTATTTTTTTACGTTTGATCCGAGAATACCCGTAATCAAAAGCCCACTGGGAAAATTAACATATAAACATACTTATTTTTATAAAATTAACTACAAAACGAAAAACGAATTTAAAGCTTTATAACGCTTCATTTTCGAATCAAAAAGATGATAACATTGTAAATTGCCTTTAACTATATTTCATATTAGTTAAAAACTAGATGTAAGTCTTTTCAAAAGGTTATATTATTCAATATCTTTGTGTAATCCCTTATCTTCGAGCATGTCTTCCGTATGAGGCTTTCTTCACAGACCCGAACTGCTAAGGGCCTGTTATTCTTACAGAAGTTCAAATCTGCCGTATTTCAAGAAAAGAAAGGCCGTCGCTTACGGCATGGCATATTGTATTTTTCTCCTGAGTTTTTTGAGTGTCAAAATTAAGCACTTGTTTTGCCTTCGCAGTCTATGGTTTCCGTTCTTTCTGAGACTCAATCCTCTTTTTTGATGAATTCTCTTGCTTTTTCATGGGCCTTTTCATTTCGCAGACTTGAGCATTTTAATGGGACACTTTCAATTTATATTTCAATGAGACACTTTCAATTTATAACTCTAGTGAGAGTATTGAGGCTGAAGCTCTAGATATCATTCAGGTTGAAGTTTTTGAGTGGTGCAAAAAAAGTGTTTGAAGTAAATGCGACGGAAAGAGCATCGAAGAAGCAGGACAGGCTTTTGAAAAAAGCACGGGCCATATTTAAGCAAAAATCAAAAAGAAATGGTGAGACACAGATCCGGATCTTTTGGCTGATTGACCTGGTTCCGTAATGCGTAGAATAAAAACATCAAGGGAACTGGGGATGAAATCTCTGCAGGTTAACACTTCCTGTTCCCTTTAATTAGCTTTTTATGTACTTTATTTCTGACAGGTCGAACAGCTTGAGCAAGTAGAGCAGCTTGAACAGGTCGAGCAGCTTGTGCATTTGTAAATCATTGTAACCTTTGCAGTGCCAGATTGTCCGTACTTGTTTACTACTTTGTAGGTAAAACTGTCTGTGATAGTACCAGTCTTAGAACAGGAAGCTGGATAGTAGCAGAAGTAACCGTTACTCTTCATAGACACTTTTGCACCTTTTGTAGTAGTGATGGTACCTGTAGTAGCAACTTTGAGGCCACAACCTTTGTCGTTAGACAGTACATTACCGCACTTTTTAGAAGGGCTGAAACTGAATGTGTCGGCTTTTGCAACTGTTTTACAGGCATTACATGAACTGCTACTGCATGAACTGCTGCTGCATGAACTGCTACTGCATGCGGCTGCTCCTGTCATTGACATGACAAAAAAGACTAACATGAAGATACTTAGTGTTTTTAACATAGTTTTCTGCATTATTTACATCCTCCTTAGTAACTATTCAACAATAAAATCTTTCAAATCTGTTGGACATAAAATCCAATTCTCAATTCATTTTTTTATTAAAGTGGAGTCAATCTGGTCATAGGTCTGTTCGTGATCACCGGAGTCAGTCTAAGTTTCAAAATTGATTTTCTATTAAAATGGACTTTTTCTTCTCTTGATTACGTTTAATCCTGGAATATCTGTAACCGAAAACCACTTGGAAAAATTAACATATAAACATACTTATTTTTGTGATGCTGAATAAAAAGCAGAAAATGAGTTTAAAGCTTTATAAAACTTTATTTTCTAACCTGAAAGATGATGATATTATAAATTGCCTTTAACTATATCTTTTGTCAGTTAAAAAGTAAATATAAGTCTTTTAAACAGATTGAATCAGTCAAGATCTTCAGGCAGTCCTTTATACTTGAGTCTCTCCCCTGAATAGGGCCTTTTTTCCAGACCTGAATTTCTAAGGTCCCTTATTTTTTTATGGGTGCATATCTACCGGATTTTAAGGCAAAAAAGTCTGCAATCGTATCAAAACCTGTTGTATTTTGCTACTTGAACTTTTTTGAGTGCCCAAGATCAGCACTTACATCTCCTGCCTGTCGATAGGACCCGCCCTCCGGGGAGATTTTTCAAACATTTTCCCTTTAATCATCATTGGGTGTCGTTTCAAGTCGGATCCTGCCATTTTCAATTATGATATAGGTAAGGATGCCAACCATGTCCCAGCAGTCAAAATCTTTGCCTTTATTCCCTAAGAGGTTGTGCGCATGGCTCGGCATCAGAGAATTTTTCAGCACAGCTGAAGATTGCACTTTAATTTCCTCGGAACCCGCTGACTCCAGCCGTCAGGGCGATTTCCTCCTTATCGCTCGTTCACTTTTCTTCCTGGGTGCGCTCGGAAATCCAGTTCCCTATCAGCTCCAGAGCATTCGGAGAAATAGTTTCTTCAATCGTCACGTACTCGGAGGGAGACCCGGTTTGAGCGGTCTGGAACAAGTGATTGAGCCCTGACAGCTCTTTTACGGTATAGTCCTTATTGCCTCCTTCTTTCAGAGCTTCCTCAATGGCACGCAGGTTTTCTTCAGGCGGAACCTGGAGGTCTTTTTCGCCATCTATCGCCAGTACAGGACATTTCACCTTCATCAGCGTCGGTTTGGGGTCATATGTCAGGAAAAAGCGCATCCACGGCGATAGAAGTGTCTGGATTTGAGCGTCAAGATTAGCTTCAGAGTAGCTGGAATTCTTTTTTTCTTCTTCACTCATGTTTTCCCGTTCATCAGTTATAAGCTTGCGAAGTTTTTCTGTGGCAATTGTATTATTCTCTTCATCTTTAACTACAGAGTACATACTTTTCAGAAGAGCATTATTTCGGGCGATAGTCTCGTTATCCGCCCCTTCGGCTCTGGCAATCAGGTCACTCTGTGACAGAATAATTTCTTCTCCGGTCAGGCCAGGGCCTGCCATTAATACGATGAATGCAACATCAGGAGACTTCACTGCTACGATTGGGGCGATAAGACCTCCTTCACTGTGTCCGATAAGACCGATTCTGCTTGAGTCTATCTCCTTTCTGCTTTTCAGATATTCGATTCCTGCAAGCACATCCCCTGCAAAATCCTCGGTCGTGGCCTGCGAGAAGTTCCCGGTCGATTCTCCGATACCCCGGTCATCGACTCTGAGCACAACTATACCCTGGCGTGTCAGATAATCCGAAAGTATAAGGAACGGACGGTGACCCATGATATCTTCATCACGGTTTTGCTGACCGGAGCCGGTTATAAGAATTACGGCCGGAAACGGTCCTTCAGACTCGGGAAGGGTTAACGTCCCTGCCAGCTTTATTCCGGCTTCTTTATTCTCATAAACAACTTCTTCTTCAGCGTAAGGATAAGGCTTCACAGGGTCCTGCTCTCTGCGCAGATCAGGTGTTTTATCAATACGGGAAAGCACAAGTGGGAAGGTTAATCCGGACTGTTTCCACTCCCCTTCGATGGTTTTACAGTCCTCTTTAAGTGTCCCTTCAAAAACTCCCTTTACGGATTTAACTTCAAGTTTCAGGTTCCTGTCTTCATAAGTAACCGTTTCTACAGGTATGCCACTTGTTCCCTGATCAAGGCTGTCCATGGTGGCATTGATCGAACCATCTGGTTCGGCAGAAATATTGAACAGAATTCTTAATTCTCCACCTGGGACTTGCAGGCTCCCAAGCCAGAGACCCTCGATATCCTTTATATTTTCAATATTTTGATCATGCGCAGCATCTGTTTGTGAACCATCCGGTTGCGAGATACAGCCAGGGCCAGCTACAGTCACAATCAACAAGACTGCGTAAATTACAGCTTTATTATTCATATTAGGTCTTCGCCTGTTTGTTACTTTTCACATTTTCATTTGTCTTCTCATTATATTCCTTTCATTATTTTGACTCCTTATCATTTTAATCCTGTTGAGTGTTCCGGCAAATTCTTTAAGCTGGAAGCCTTTTTACTCATCCTATGTTTCAGGTGAAAAAGAATGCTCATCTGGCAGTGTTGATTGGCTGTGTGTTTCACGGGATGACCGGATTATTCCTCTCCCGTATACACGACATGTCCATAACTTCCATTATATTTTATAGATTATTCTTTGGCCTTTGCCTGATTTTCACTATTCTTCTGCTAACGAACAGGCTTGAAGAACTGAAACCCGGAAAAAGGAGGTATCGCCTTTTCTGGCAGGGCATTTTTGTTCTGGGTAATATGTTCTTTTATTTCATGTGCGTAAAGAAAACCTGCTTTTCCATAGCTATCCTGCTCGAATACACTGCCCCGATCTATGTAATGCTGGCTTCTCCTTTCGTTTTGAGAGAAAAGATCGGAAAAGAAAGCATTGCAGCTCTTTTCCCGGCAATTATGGGAGTTTATCTGGTGATTCGCCCGGATGGTGGGTTTGAAACCCTTGAATTTTCCGGAGATCACTTCATAGGGATTGCATCCGGGCTTTTTGCAGGAATGATCCTTGCGGTTATCATAATGAACATACGGGTTCTGAAAAAAGACCATTCCGAATTTGCTATCGCTTTCTGGGGTACTACAATCAGCTGCCTTTTAATGACGCCTTTTGCTTTTGAGACTTCTTTTTCCGTACTTACCTCCAATCTTTTTCCTCTAATGACTTTCGGGGTTGTTTCTATAGGAATTGGAGGAATTCTTAATACTATAGGCTTTGCAAACCTTAAGTCTCAGACAGGTAGCCTGCTTGCTCTTGTAGAACCTGTTGCTGGTGTTTTTTTTGACCTGGTATTTCTTGGGGTTACTCTTTCAACAGGTATACTTGCAGGCTGTTTCCTGGTTCTTACTGCAGCTGTAATTGTCAGTTGCGGTGGCCCTTCAAAATCTGCAGTAAAGAGTATGGATTATGCTGAGACTGTAGAAAATTACTAAAAAAGCTTATCCAAGAGCTGGAAAAAGAAAGTCTTATCTTTCCAGTACATTCCAACTGGAAATAAAAGCAGATCTGCAAAAATAGCCTCTCAATAATAATCCGCAAAGTAATAAGTCCGTAAAGTCGAAGAGAAATTAAAAAAGTAAAAATTAAATATAAGTCATAGGGAGCCCTTAAGGAAGTCTTATCTTCTGAGAATCATTGTTCTCAGACGATCAGCGGCGCTTGCGGTCTTATCAGCAATGCCTCCGACTCTTTCTACCAGTCCTATAAGGTGGCAGACCCCGGCTCCCCCAATAACGTCTTCATATTCGAAAATCTTTTTTAAGAGTGCTGTTTCAAGCACATCTACATCATGCTCCAGTTTTTCGACCTCAGGAATAATTGTCATTGTTTCCTTGATCTCTTCTTTGCTGAAAGAAGTTGCAAGCAGTTTGTAAAGTTCACCTGCAAGCTCATCATACTTCCTTGCGGCTTTCAGGGAAGTGCCCATCAATTCCAGAAAACCTTCTTTGACTTCTTCGGGTAAGGTTTTACAGGGCCGAAGGGTCATCCAGTAAGCTGCAGCCTGCGCAAAGTCGGCAATCGAATCCTGCTGCTTAAGGAAAGAAAGGAGGTCCTTTGTGTCCACTGGCAGCTTCACTGAGGAGGGAATACCTGCCCTTATTTTTTGTTTGAGTTTGTCAGCTTCATGTTCCAGCTCGTCTATTTCGTTTGTTCTCTCTTCAAGAAGAGCCTGATTTCCTGCACAGTAGGCTTCCATTGCTTCAGCCAGTTTCTCAACTGCAATTACTCCCTTTTTAGCATGTGCTTCCAGCGGGACAAAGGGAGATTCAGTGACCACGTCGAAGACGGAACGAATGTAGTCTTTCATAATAAGATCACCTTAAGCCCCACAAAGATCAATGCCGATGTAAGGGCGGCTATAGGAACTGTTGCTATCCAGGAAGAAATAATCCTCCAGATCACGCGCAGGTCAACGGCTGCAATCCCACCTGCAAGTCCGACACCTATAACCGAACCGACAAGCGTGTGGGTAGTCGAAATAGGAAGGGAACTGTAGCTATGGAGCAGAACCACTGAGGCTGTTGCAAACTCCGCGGAAAAACCACGTGTCGGTGTAAGTTCCGTGATCTTTGAACCGATAGTTTCAACTACTTTATACCCCCAGGTGGCCATTCCTATTACCATGCCAAGGCCTCCAATTACAAGCACCCACATGGGGATTTCGACTCCCATTACTCCCATAACCTTGAGCGCGGCAGCAAGAGGACCGACAGCGTTTGCCACATCGTTTGACCCGTGCGCAAATGCCATATAACAGGCAGTTATGAGTTGTAGGGATATGAATTTTTTCTCAATCAGTGGCAGGTCTCTGGCCCTGTGAAGAAACAGCTTTCTTATTATAGAAAAGGTAACATAAGCAAAAAAAGCCCCAAGAGCTGGGGATATAAACCAGCTGGCGACGATTTTCGTAAGTTCTCCCCAGTGGATATCAGAAAAAGAGATAATTCCGTTATAGGTTGCAATCAGCCCAAAGCCGAGTACCGAACCAACGATGGAATGGCTGGTTGAAACGGGGAGGTTATAAAAGGTCGTAAGGGTTACCCAGAAGCCTGCTGCAAGAATTGCAGCCAGCATCCCAACAGCCACGATATCGGGGTGGATGCTTCCGATTGTATCAATGGGAACTATCCCCTTTGCAATTGTAGAGGTGACTCGTCCTCCGAAGAAAACGGCACCTAAAAATTCAAATACCGCAGCAATAACGATTACCTTCTTAATTGATAAGGCTCCTGTTCCTACTGAAGTTCCCATAGCATTTGCGAGGTCGTTTGCTCCTATGTTCCAGGCCATATAAAGGCCTGCTAAAATAAGCGCTATGACAAGTAAATCCATTTTTTTCTTACTCCGGATTTTAAACTCAAAACTGTTATAATTACTATAAAATCTACATTTTTTCGTTCCAATAATGAATCTTTATGGAGTTTTCTGAATACTTCTTTAACGTTTCTTTAAATTCAGAGCTTGTATGGTATTCCAGATCATTTCATTATATTTCATGTTTTCCATATATTTTATAGTACTCTATATAATCTATAGGTCTATATATGACTATTTTTAATATATATTATATTTCAAATTTATGCTTCCTGCTGCAAAAAATCTGGTCGTAACGAACTCTTCGTAACGAACTCTATTTCTGTGCTTTTCAGGTTGATGATTTGTATTTTAAGATCAGGGCAGGCATTTGATTTTAAGGTCGAACTCAGCAACTGCAAGTTTCCTGACTAAAAATAAAAAAGATAAATTTCAAGAAGAAGGTTTCCTGTTTTGTAAAAAATAACGCAAAGTTTTTATTTTAGTATACCTTTACCAAGACTCCGTAAGAGATATGAAAAAGAGGTTTCAAAGGAAAAAATATAAGAACATGCTCGATGAAGGCTCTGAATGGAAAGAGCTGGAAGAATTCCTGACCTATGGCTTGAGCTTCTTGATTTTGTAAGTGTCAATAGCTGGTTAGCCATAAAGCAGTTTTCGGAAAACATGCTGCAGAAATTTTCTTCTTTGGAGAAGGTGGAAAGGTTAACTGAAGCATTGTCCATTACAACGAGGTTTAATTTTCGAGGCTTCGATCCTGAGATTCTACTTCCGGAGTTATTTAATTCGAAAAGGGTTTTTCTTCAGGTTCCTTCAAGCCTATCAAATTCATGATTTTTCAGCTCTTTTTCTCTTATCTTTTCTCTGAGCAGGTCAAGCACCTCTTCGTCCGAGACATCGTACCATTTCTCGTAAGCCTGAGCGACAGCCCTGAAGTATGCAGGGATTTCAAGCACAACGAGTTCATCGACTTTTTTCTCGAGCTCTTCTGCGATCTCTCTTCCAGCCACAGGCACTGCGACCACAATTTTTCCGGCTTCCTTGTTTTTGCAGAGTTCAATGGCTGCCCTCATCGTAGAACCCATTGCAATGCCGTCATCTATAAGAATCACGGTTCTTCCTTTAATCTCAGGCAGAGGATTTCCTCCTCTGAGAGCTTTTACGCGCCTCTCAATCTCGGCAATCTGCTGCTGTTTGATTTGCTCAATATCTTCCCCTGCGAGCCAATAACGTGCGTTTTCAATTATGAAAGTACTGCCGTTTTCGGCTATTGCCCCAAATCCGGCTTCGGGGTTATCCGGAAAAGGCAGTTTCCTTGCAATGATGAGGGAAAAGTCAGCATTCAGCTTCTTTGCAACTTGCAATCCTACTTCCACCCCTCCGCGCGGAATAGCAAGAATAAGAGGATTTTCCGCCCTGTATTTTTCAAGAGCTTTGGCAAGTTTTTCTCCTGCATCTTTACGGTTTTTGAACATACTCCCCACCTTACATTCAAAAATTGTTCTTTTCCCAACAATCCGGACGCCAAATTAAATAACCCTGACAGGATGCCTGTAAACATCAACTGAAGAGCCTGAAGGAAGAGTCGTTTCAGGCAAACAGAGTTCCAGAACCTTCCTTGCAACATCTTCTGGTTTGAGAACAGGCTCATCCGAATACATCGAGCGATACATGCCGGTATCCACCCCGGCAGGGCAGACTGCATACACCTGAAGTCCACCTCCTACTTCGTAAGCAAGAGATTCGGTAAAACCGATCACTGCAAATTTTGAAGCGCAGTATATCGAGAGCTTCGGTATACCATGCTTTCCTTCCCCTGAAGATATATTCACTATTCTGCCTTCTCCCCTCTTAAGCAGATGAGGCAGGACATACTTTGTGCAGAAAAACATCCCTTTTACATTTGTGTCCATAATCTCATCATATTCTTCGGTTGAGGTTTCCACAAGATACTTCCTGTATGCTACTCCTGCATTGTTCACGAGGATGTCAATTCTTCCAAAAGCGTTTACTGCTTTTGAAATCATGTTTACGACTTCCTCTTCCTTTCTGATGTCAATCCTTACCGGAAGAGCCCTTCTACCTTCTTTTTCTACCATCCTGGCAGTTTCTTGAATTTCTTTTCCGGTTCTTGCGACAATTACAATGTCTGCCCCTTCTCTTGCGAGTGCCAGACATATTGCCCTGCCAATCCCCCTTCCTCCGCCTGTTACAATGGCTGTCTGACCTTTCAGTTTCATAGCAGTCACTTCATTAACTATCGAGCAGGATAAAGGATATATTTTTGGAAGCAATGTTTCTGAAACTTGATTTCTTATTAGGATCTTTTAGACCAGTCTTTCCTTCTTTTTGTTAAAATCCAGAGATTCAAAGGTGACTGATAAATACAAGCAGGAATCACTCTCTTCTACTCTTAAAAAGAAAAAAGGCAATTCCGGCAAACAGGATGTTAGCAAAATATGTTGTAAGTCAGCCAAACCTGCAGGATACTGCCGGATATGCTGCCCTTCTGTTTTCGAATCTCAAATCTGAGGGATTGGGGGAGCCTGTATCTCGATTATTTTCCCGGAAATCACTTTTGAATCCGGTGAAACAAGTTCCAGAACTTTTTCCGCAATGTGCTCAGGTTTGAGTGCGGGCCTGTCTGTAAAGAGAGATCTATACATATCCGTGTCTACAGCGCCCGGGCAGACAGAGTAGACTTTTATTTCTCCTTCTAATTCGGAGGCACTGGATTCGGTTATACCGTTTACCCCAAATTTTGATGCACAGTATACGGAAAACTCCGGAATCCCGTGTAATCCTCCTATTGAAGAGATATTGATGATTTTTCCATTCTGGCTATTTCTGATATGAGGAATTGCATATTTCGTGCAGAGGAAGACACCTTTTAAGTTTGTGTCCATCATTTCATCGTATTCCTCCAGAGTGGTTTCCTCCAACCTTTTCTTATGCGCTATTCCTGCATTGTTGATAAGGATGTCAAGCCTGCCACATTTATCTATAGTTCTTGAGATCAGATTCTTTACGTCCCCTTCGTTACGCACGTCAGCCTGGATAGCAAGGGCTTTACCGCCCATTTTTTTTAACTTATCCATCGTCTCTTTGATTTCACTCTCATTCCTTGCTGCAATAACGACGTTTGCTCCTTCTTTTGCCAGAGCGAGGCAGATAGCTTTTCCTATCCCTTTGCTCCCTCCGGTTACAAGAGCTGTTTGACCTGCTAAATTCATTGCTACCCTCTTTTGTTCACTTATTTTTATCTCATTATTTTTTATTAAATCAACAGATAAAATGAATAAAAGATGGATATAATTTTGGAAATTAAGTTTCTGAAGAAAGGTTTGGTTTTAATATGGGCCTGAGCTTTCCAACACTTTTCAAATTTTTCAAATTTTGATCCTTTTATGATGCTTTCTCTGTTATGATCCTTTTATTCCAGGTATTCGCGATCTATATAGCAATATTGCCAATCTTCACCCGGTTGGAAAGATTGAATTATCGGATGCCCTGTCTCTTTAAAATGTTTTGTTGCATGTTTGTTTTTTGAATGGTCACAGCAGCCTACGTGCCCGCAGGTCAGGCAGATTCTCAGGTGTACCCAGCTATCTCCCATCTTCAAGCATTCTTCGCATCCCTTTGAGCCCGGTTCCACATCTTTTATTTTTATCATATCTTTTATTTTTATCATATCTCTATGTGTACATGCCATAGAACTCCCCCGTTTACATAGTACTCCCTTGTTTATAGTCTAGAATTTCTCTATCCATTATAAAATCTCTTTATACCATCATGTAATTACCCTTTGCACCTGACATTCTTCTCTGTTCGTAAAATATGTGAATCATGTGACTGTAACCTTGCTAAACCTCCACCTTGCAATAAGAAACATTATTCCTGCAAAAACCAGCAAGGACAGGAAAGAAACAAGAACTTCTCCGTGGGTGTAAGTGTAGTGGATCCCTATTGACGAAAAATCGCTCCCTATTGCAAAATATCTGATCCCGCTTACCAGGTGAGTAAGAGGATTAACTGTGGACAGGGCCCGGAGCAGAGGAGGAAAAGAGTTTGCAGGATAAAGTGCGTTGCTCGTGAAAAAGAAAGGCATGGTAAGCAGGGTTATTACTGCCTGCATCCCTTCCGGGCTTTCCATGGTTATTGCGATTGCAGCCGAAAGGAAAAGAAATCCAAGAGAAAATGCTCCTATAAAAAGCATGATCCCAAGAAGTGAGCCAAAAATCTGTGTCAGGGTATAACCTTCAAAAAACTGAACTCCCAGCAGAAGTCCGAAAATCATGATAACAGCTGCCTGGATAAAAGATTTGGTCATGCCTGAAAGCCCTATCCCGATAATGATATGGATCCTGGGCAGAGGGCTTGAAAGGGTTTCTCGCATGAGCCCCCAGTTTTTGTCAAAGAGCAGCACTGTCCCTCCGAACAGGCTCGTAAAGAGGGTGGTCATGGCAATAACGCCTGCGCCTATGAAGGTCAGGTAGCCGACAGTCCTGATACCTGGAGTAGCGGGCAGGGTTGCAGTCAATCTATCAAAGTTATTTGACATTGCAATTCCAAAAAAGGCCAGCCAGAGCGCAGGCTGGACAAGGGAAGCAAACAGGAGGGTTCGGAACCGAACAAACCTCAACATATCCCGCCAGTAGATAGTAAGAAATCCGGTACGCATCTCTTAACGCCCCCCTGCCCTCAAAGATACCACAGAACCTTTTTCTGCACCAGTGTCCCTGAGCTCTCTTCCTGTATAGTGGACAAAAACATCATCCATTGACGGTTTTTTGAGGTTTACGGCCTTAATCTTGATCCCTCCTTTTCGAAGTTTATCCATCATCTCAGGCAGCAGGTAGGTACCGTCCACGTTGACCATGACAATTATCCCTTTTGATTTTTCCCTGATTTCCTTTACACTGTCGAGGTTCTTCAGCAGTTCTGCAGTTGCCTTATTGTCGCCGGTTTCCAGATATATAAGGTCTTCACCAAGCGCATTTTTTAACTCCCAGGATCTGCCTGTGACGATGATCTTTCCATGATCTATGATGCTTATCCTATCGCTGAGCTGGTCGGCTTCGTCCATATAATGGGTTGTCAGGAAAATGGTTGTACCCTGCCGGTTGATATCCCTCAAATATTCCCAGATCCTTATTCGGGTCTGGGGATCAAGCCCGATTGTAGGCTCGTCCATGAAAAGCACTTTCGGACGGGTCATAAGTCCCCTCGCAATCTCAAGCCTGCGCTTCATCCCGCCGCTCAGGTGCCTTGTCAGGGTATCTCGCTTTCCTTCAAGTTCAACGAGGTCAAGAAGCTCATCAATTCGCTTCTGCCTTTCAGTTTTCGGCATGGAATAGAGCCTTCCGTGATACTCCAGAATCTCTCTCACAGTCATATCCCTATCAAGGGTCAGCTCCTGAAAGACAATCCCTATGGATTCCCTGACCTTCTCAGGCTCGGTTTTCAAATCAAACCCTGCAATCCTCGCACTTCCTTTCTGGATTGGCAGAAGGGTGATAAGGATATTGATCACAGTACTTTTTCCGGCTCCGTTTGGACCGAGAAAAGAGAAGATCTCCCCTTTCTTAACTGTAAAACTGATCTTATCGACTGCTTTTACCTCGCCAAAAAAATACTCAAGGTTATTTACTTCGATGATATTGTCTTCCAGAACCAGTACCCCATCTGCCTTTTCCCATAAGGAAATTGAACCTTCAGTGATAAATAGATATTTTTTGCTAAAGGATAAAAATAGATGTTTTTGCTAAAGGATAGATATTTTTGCTAGGGGGCACTCTTTATTTATTTTTCTGAATAAACAGAAGCCTGCAAAATGAGTAAATCCGCTTTGTTCCGGTGGGATTTGCAGGTCACCCTTTTACTTATGGTTTTTCGGTAACCGAATCCTATGAGCCGGAATTGAAAAGATAATAAATAAAAAAGAAGAACAAAGTAGTGAAAAGGTATCTATAGCTTCTTTTGCTATTCTTGAATAGCTCCTATTATTTCCCCCTTCACTGCGGCGGGATTAACACCTTATCGATTTGATGAATTACCCCATTGTTGGCCAGGATGTCCGCTTCTGTTATGTTTGCGCCTCCAACTTGAATGCCATTAGCTGTCACATTGACAGTGAGTTCCCCTCCTTCAAGTGTCTTGATACTTGTCATGTTTTCAATATCTTTTTTCATCAGTATTTTACCGGCAACAACATGGTATGTTAAGACTTTTCTCAGTTCCTGGGTATTGTTCTTAAGCGCAGGAACCGCATTTTCCGGAAGTTCGGCAAAGGCTTTATCAGTTGGAGCAAAAACAGTATAAATCCCATCCTCAGCCAGAGTTTTCTCAAGCCCTGCAACGTTGATAAGTTCAACCAGGGTTACGAAATTTCTGTCAGCTAGTGTTTGCATGATATTTTGATCGCTTTTCTCTATAACATTTGCAATTTCTTGAGGTACCCCTTCAGCTTCCTTTGTTATATTTTTGGTTTCATTTTCTACTTTTTTAGTTTCATTTTCTACTTTTTTAGTTTCATTTTCCGGCGCTTTTTGAGAACAGCCGGAAGCGAATAGCATTAGTGAGATAACCATCACTGTAATTAGCACAGCACCAAAAAGTTTTACTTTCCTGATAATCTCATCCTCCCTCTCATCTCCCTTTCATTCATGAAGGTACATTTTCAGCTTTCTTTGTTTAGTTCTCACATTCTTTGTTAAATTCTCTTTGTTAAATTTTCACTTGCGTTTTCAGCTTTCTTTGTTAAATTCTCAGTTTTATTTTCTACTTTTTTAGTTTCATTTTCTACTTTTTTAGTTTCATTTTCTACTTTTTTAGTTTCATTTTCTACTTTTTTAGTTTCATTTTCTACTTTTTTAGTTTCGTTTTCTACTTTTTTAGTTTCATTTTCTACTTTTTGAGAACAACCTGAAGCAAATAACATTAGTGAGATAACCATCACTGTAATAAGCACAGTACCAAAAAGTTTTATTTTCCTGATAATATCTACCCCCTTTCATTCATAAAACATGTACGTGAAATATGTCCCCTATGGATAATATATATTAGCCTTTATATAATTATCTTCGACATACTCTCACTTCCCCTCCAAACTCTCTCAAAAAATCTCTTCATTGAATTAAATAAAGTCTCTGAGGTGCAGCATCAAATGCAACCAATATTTTGTGCAGATTCTCTTCCCTGGTGCCTCTTTTTGAATCAAAATCTCTTTTTGATTCAAACATCCTGCTTTCGGCAGGTAGACGTAAAAATCCATTTAATTTTTCTATTGATATCGATTTTCTCAGGACTTTTGAAATAAGATTTAAATCAAAAAATACTAAATGTTAACCATGTCATCATTACTATATATTTATAATAAATGGAAGAAATGACAAATAGGATTAGAGATATAGTCCGGCTGACATTGATTTCCAATTGAACCTACAAAAAATAACAATCAAGGATATTTAGATGTTAGAATGTGCTTGCTGCCGAATGTAGGCTCGATCATTATTATGTATCAAAGTTTTTTATCATCTATCTGTTCCTAAACATTAAGTGTTCTTTATCTTTTGTGGAGATAAAAATGGAAAAAATAAGTTTGAAGTTAACACTGTGAAAAGGCTGTAGAAATAAGCTCAAAATTAACACTGAGAAGAAACGTCAATCACTAAACTTCCTGACTAAGAAATAAAGGTGCTTTATATGAAAAAAAGTCACTGTGTCCTTGTTTTAGGAGGATACGTAAATGGTTATTCAATAATTCAGGAGTTGTACGAAAAAAAAGTAAGAGAAATAATTCTTTTTGCATATTTCAGAGAACTGGCTTCATATAGCAATAAAATAAAAAAGTTTGTGCTTATTGATAAAACTTCTGAAAGTCTTCACCAAGAGATTGAAAAGCTCCGTGCAAGATACGAAAAAATAATTGTGTTTCCCACTGATGACTTACAGTTGGAAAACCTACATAAGCTCCACAATAAAATCAACTCTTTCTGCTTTTTGCCCTTTAACCAGGAAAATCTGCAATCCTGCCTTGATAAACATGTTCAGTACTCTTACTGTGAGGAACTGGGTATCCCTTATCCTAAAACAATATATATTCATGAAAAAAAAGACCTGAAAAATATTGAACTCATTCAATTTCCTATCCTGTTGAAACCCAGCAAAAGAGATGACCTGAAAAGAAAGGTCTTCAGGAATCTGAAGATAGACAGCCCCGACGACCTGAATAAAGTCAAAAAAAGAATCAAAAGTTATCTGGATGCCGGAATCAAGTTTTTAGCTTCCGAAATTATTCCTGGAGATGAAGATTGCATATATGCCTATGTTGCCTACAGGGACATGAACGGGAAAATCCTGAACGAATGGACAGGAAAAAAATTGGCTCAATATCCAGATAGTTTCGGAGTATTTGCAAGTGCTTCAAATGAGGCTCCGGAGGAAGTGAAGATACAGGGAAGAAAACTTCTTGATAATATGGATATAAAAGGAATTGCACAACCCGAATTTAAATACGATGCTAGAGACAAAAAATACAAGCTTATGGAGATAAATCTGCGTTCAATGATGTGGCACAGAGTGGGGAACCTGTCGGGAGTTAATCTGCAATATTCGCAGTACCTTGATGCAATGGGGGAAAAAGTAAGTTCTCAGGTCCAGATAAAGAATAAAGATATCCATTTTATTTATCTGAAGCATGAAATCATAAACCTAATAAAGCGTAGAAAATATTTCCGAACATTCATAAGAAACCTTAAGGGATCCGATGAAACTTATATTGCTGTCTACGATAGACAGGATATAAAACCATTTTTGAAGGATTGCATGGATATAGCCAGCGGAGCTATCGGGAAATTCGTGAGAGTTCTTAGAATGAGATTAACCCGTAAACCATAGTTTGTTTCTTTAAATTTCGGATTTTAGAGAGTTAATTACGTTTCAGATCTGCAGACGATCCTGAAAACTTTTGATGATAAGGAACTGAATGGTTTTTTAACAAGCTTAAAGAGAAGGTTTGATCTTCCCCTATATGATAAATATTTTTGTAAGTCATGTTAGAGGTGTCAATAAAGCATGCCTAAAAATCTACAGAATAAAGTGAGATTATTCGTAAAAAGGCTTTTATTGAGAAGAAAAGGTGTTGTAATCAATAATAATTGCACGTTTTCAGGAGTTAATTTCATCGGAAGAGCTCAAATAGAGCCTTACTGCAGGCTAACAGGAGATCCAGAAATAACAATCGGAAATAACTTTTACATGAATGCAGGTTGCCATATTCTAGGAGAGATCATAATTGGAAATGATGTTCAGATTGGCCCTAAAACCGTAATATGGGGGAGAGACCACGGAATAAGGAGGGGAGAACTTATCCGAAAACAGCCACGTGTTAAAAGGCCCATCAAAGTTGGAAACGATGTATGGATTGGAGCAAACGTAACTGTCTTAAAAGGGGTTTGTATTGGTGATGGTGCAGTAATTGGGGCCGGCTCCGTAGTTACGAGAGACATTCCAGAATACGCAATTGCTGTAGGGAACCCTGCAAAAGTAATAAAATACAGGGAATTATCTTGATTCTTTTTAGCAAGAATATATTTCATGAAAAAAGTTTCAGATACTACTTCGTCTTTGCTTACATCTTTTTTATTGAAAACTATGACAAAGTTTGAAAAATAGGGATAAAAAAATCCTTGAATTTTATTTTACAGTCATTTTTCACTTCATTTCCTTCTTCTACGAGAGGAATTTTAGATGGAGTCGGAACCCCTTATTCAGTACTTGAAGCTACAATGAAATAGAATCTGCCAAAGAAAAGGGTGTCCTCTATTAATTGGTTTATTTTATTTCCAAAAAGCTTTTAATGTCGTTTTCAGAATATTTTTTTCCGCATTTTGGTGAGGTTATTATAGCAGACCTGCTTCAACGTATGAAAACGCAAGCATTTGCAGCACTGGAAACTTAATTCTGAAAATATCAATCGCCTAATAACGGATAACCGGAAAAACAGAAAATAATAAAAAGTCTCTTTGTAAAGAATGAGTTTCGGGACTTAAATATATCGGAACTATTGAGAGTTCAAAGGATTTAAATACCAGGTTATCAATGGGTTGGATCAAATCGTAAGAATTATTTTTGTAACGTTATTTTCGTAACTTTTTCATTTATAAATCTTAAAAACATAATTTTTCAAGGTTATTTGATGTCATACCAAAAGTTTGCAAGAGATGTTGGTTTTATCGGGACAGTTCAGGTACTTACAAGCTTGGGCACTTTTTTTCTACTTCCAATTATCACAAAAAGCCTTGGAACATATTACTACGGTCTCTGGGCTCAGATCAACATCACTGTATCCCTCATTTCACCCTTTGCACTTATGGGTCTTTCAATGGGTCTTGTCAGATTTTTATCTTCTGAAACTGAGAAGAAAATAATAAGGGAAGCTTTCTATTCCATCTTTTTTTTCGTGACTGTATCTGGTTTATTCGCCACTTTTCTGTTATATATGTTTGCAGAGCCTCTTGCCACGTTTGGTTTCAAGGATCCAGGAGCATCTTATTTTATCAAGGCAGGTTCCCTTTTGGTTCTCTTGAATGTAATCGAGCCTGTATCTCTTTATTATTTCAGAGTATTTAGGCAGATTAATAAATTCTCTTACCTGACGCTTTTTGAAGCGTTCGGAAAACTACTCTTTATTCTTGCACTTCTCAAAATGGGATACGGGCTTCTTGGCGTGATAGCGGCTACGTTATTGGTACAGAGCATCATTATTTTAATCGCTTTTCTGACGATCATATCACAGATAGGGTTTGTTATTCCTCGATTTATTTATATAAGGGAATATCTGCAATTTTCTTTACCGCTAACTCCCAATGCTCTTATAAGATGGGTTACGGAATCAAGTGACAGATATTTGGTTACCTACTTTCTTGGTCTCAAAAGCGTGGGCATATACTCGGCAGCCTGTTCCATTGGTAGCCTTATACAGCTTTTTGTAAGTCCTCTTCAGCTTATTCTTCTCCCAGAACTATCAAAACTGTATGATGAAAATAAAATCGACAAAGTCATAATTTATGTGTCCCATTCTTTGCGATATTTCCTTCTTATTTCCATCCCTGCAGTCTTTGGGCTTTCAGCTCTTGCAAAGCCTTTGCTTGGAATCTTTACTACTGAAGATTTCCTTTCAGGCTGGTTTGTGATCCCCATTATCGCTTTTTCTGGCCTTCTAGCAGGAATTTTTCAAATTTTTGCCAATACACTATTAATTGTCAAAAAAACGAAAGCACAAACTTATATCAATTTTGCTGCGGCAGTTTTAAATGTATTGATCAACATCCTCCTCATACCTTCGATAGGCATTGTCGGTGCTGCTCTTTCAACCTTATTCTCATACTTCTTTATGGCTATTCTCTGTATCCATATATCTCTAAAATATTTTAAATATGAGTTCTATTTTCACGATATTGCAAAAAGCATTCTGTCCTCAGTGGTTATGTACCTCTTTATTTCCCATTTCGATATATTAAGTATCAGTGAGCTTTTCGAAATGGCAGGGTTAGGTGTGCTAGTTTATTTGTTTATGATGTTTCTGTTGGGGGGTCTCAGCGACCACGAACTTTCTTTAATAAAAAAATATTTATAACTTTTCAGCCTAGGCGAAACAAGTCTATTGATCTTGTTTTTCTTATTTGATCCTAGCAATCAGACGTATTCTTTTACTTCCATTAGTTGTTTTCAACACTGTATTCATTTTTTTATAAACTCGTCAACTTTAAGCAAATTATTTATATGATACGATCTATTTGAATATATAATCATATCTTGATATTATGGAATCTTTTTCTTGTTTCTTAGCTAGAAAACGGATTTTAAAGATTTTGGAGGATTATAATGAAACGACTGCATAGAATACAAGGTAAAGAACAAGCTTCTTTTTCATTTCCTTTCTTTTCAAAACAATCTCTCTTGATTTTAGTGATTTTTTGTTTTCTTTTCTTCAGCTCAGGTTGCACGGATGCTAATGGTTCCGGAAGTGGTTCCAAGCCTGCTGAAGTCGCAAATAATGTTAATAATTCCGGAAATGAGTCTGAACTTGTAAAAGTCACAAATGATGTTAATGATTCTGGCAATAAAGCAGAGCTTGTTGAGGTTGCTAATCTGAATCAGATCGATGAAGCTCTCAATAAAGGTCCTGTTGTGTTGAAGCTTGGTTCTAAAGAGTGCACTCCATGTAAAGAGCAGGAACAGGTGCTTTCAGAGCTTCTTCCGATGTATAAGGATTCTGCTTCATTTATGCTTATTGATGTCAATGAGTATCCTGAACTTGGAACAACGTTCGAAGTAATAAACATTCCTGATACCTGTATTATTGTAGGCATAGAGGACGGGAACTACATGTATATGCAGCCGGACGGCAGTAAAAGTTCAGAGAGAACGTCTGCAAGGTTCATAGGTGTTACCGATAAAGAAACCCTTTCAGAAACTCTTGATAAAGCTATTGCATCCTGGAAAGCAAAGGAGTGAACTTATGTTTTCCAATTTTTTACCGATTGCAGCTTTTTTTGCAGGAGTGGTCAGTGTGCTTTCCCCCTGCATCCTGCCCGTAATTCCTGCAGTTTTTGCTTACTCAACTGAAAAAGGAAGGTTCAGACCCCTTGCGATCGTATTAGGTTTGTCTCTTTCCTTTACATGTATGGGGATTGTTACTTCCCTCTTTGGGTCAAAATTAACGGCTTACCTCGATTACCTTAATATTTTTGCCGAAATTCTTTTGATTACGATGGGTATTACGCTTCTCTTTGATCTCAATACATTCGGCATTTTTGGAAATTTCTCTTCTCTTGCAAATTCTAAACGAGAGGGTCTTTTTGGAGGACTTTTGCTTGGTCTCTCTCTCGGGATCGTCTGGCTTCCATGCGTAGGTTCAGTACTTGGTTCAATTCTCACAATGGTCGCGGTTTCAGGTAAAGTTACTTATGGGGCACTAATGCTTTTCATCTACTCCCTCGGTTTTTCTGTTCCAATGCTTTTTGTTGCTTATTCTGCGAGCTTTTCTTCCTCAAAGATTAAGAAAGTTTCAAAATATAGTTTCCCGTTAAAAAAAGTTGCAGGCCTTATTATTTTGGGAGTCGGCTTTTATATGGTTTACAGGAATCATTTTTAATTTACATTTCGACCCCTCCTTAAAAATTAAACATAATTTATTTTTTATAATATTGATTATGGCCTCAAATGGATTTTTTGTCAAAGCTTTTTAAAATAA
>JGI24731J21663_1001240_pt1 | contig 20797 bp, 10 predicted proteins | sample EPASupsiteHSE605_FD_21663 | JGI IMG/M metagenome (IMG submission 21663) | reverse complement strand
CCCGCCGCAGCAACTCCAGGCAGGCCTGCTGATAGGCGGCCACCTCGATGCGCACAAAGCCCCGGTAGCGGCGGCTGGGCCGCTGCCGTTCCACCTGGGCGACGATTCGGCGCAGCATCTCGTTTCTGGTGTCGGCCCGGATAAAGACCGTGGGCAGGCCGATGGCCGCGGCAAAGAAGATCTGCCGCCGTTCGCTCTCGGTGCAGGGATCGTCGGGGATATCGGCATGGCGGACCGTGCCCTCGATCACCCAGCGATAGGCCAGTTGGGTGACCAGGGTCTGCAAGTCCACGGCCAGGGCAAAGGCCGGGCCGAGATCGGGGAAGAGCGAGTAATGCCGCCCCTCGAAGCCGGAGAAGCCGTAGGCCGCCAAGGCCCGCATCCGGTAGGGAAGGTAGATGGCCATGCGGCTGTCGAAGACCCCCATCTCGGTCAGGTCCTGCTTGAGCCGCTCGTGGTTGCCCGGCGTCCCGTCCAGGGCCGGACTCTGCTCGACGCCGTGCAGGGCCACCAGGTAATCGAGCAGGCGGACATCGGGCAGATAGTCGCCGCGCAGCCGCAAGAGGGTGCTGGTCAGCCGGTCGAGCCACAGCGGGCCCATGGGGGTGAAGCTGTGGCCGCAGAACCGCAGATCGGCCTTCTTTTTCCACCGCCGCCAGAGCATGCGCAGGTGGGTGGAGTCGAGTTCGTGCGGCAGGTAGCCCAGCACCTTTTCCGGGTGAAAATCGCTGAAGCCCAGGCGGTGGGGGGCGGCCGAACAGGTGGTGACGAACAGCGGTAGAAAATGTTCGACGATCTTGATCACCAGGTCGCCGAGGTATTTTTCGCAGGCGCCGCCCTCCGGTTCGCGGTAGCAGTGGCTGAGCATGCGGCTGCCCAGGGTGATGTGGGTGCCGTTGTTGGCCAGCGAGGTGGAACTGGTGTTGGGCAGGACCACCAGGTTGTTGACGATGATCCCCGCTTCCTTCAGCTTGGCGATGGTGTTGAGCTGGCTGCGCGACAGGGTCCGGTGGCAGAGGCCCATGTACTCCTTTTTCATCTCGCCGCGCGGCCAGCCGGACAGGCAGGGGTTGAGGAAGAGCTCGCGGTAGAACTGGTCGGAGATCAGGTCGTTGAGCCGTTTCTGCCGGGCCGGCGGATTGGGGGCCAGGTACATCCGGCAGGTCTGGCCGTGGTGCTCCAGGCGGAACTCGCGGTTGGCGTAGCCGATGAGCAGGTGCAAAAAGAAAAAGCGGCGGCTGGTCTCGCGGGCGGTGGCCCGGCCGGGCAGGGCGCCGTCCCCGCCGCTGCTGACGACGAAGCTGGTGACCTCGGGCGAGCAGTTGTCGCTGATCAGGTGGGCCATGAGCTGCTCGCCGGTCTGGCGGAGCAGGGGCTCGGGCCTGTCGGGCTGACCGATGGCCTCGGCCAGGGCCAGTTTGAGCAGGTAACTGATCGGCACCCGCAGCCAGGGCTCGTTCTCGCGGCAAAAGAGGAAGGAAGCGGTGTCGCGCCGCAGCGGCCCGGCCGGATCGGCCTTGTCGGCGAGCAGATCGCGGTTGAGGACCGAGACCGCGTAGGCGCCGAGCAGGCGGCGGGGAAAGCGGACCCAGGAATTTTCCCAGATCCGGTCCCGCTGTTCGCCGAGAAAGGCATCCAACTCGGTGAGCTGATGGGGGCTGAGGTCGCCGCGCCGGGCGCGCCGGGTCAGGTTCCGGTAGTAGTTCGACCCGACAATGGCAAGCGCCAGATCCACATCCGCCCGGCTCCCCTCTACCGCCACCTGGAACTCGTTCTCCACGCCCACGGTGACGTCGGCCCCGGAAAAAGGGGGCGGGGTGCCGGTCCGCAGGGCGTGGCGGCGGAAGTCCTCGACCTGCCGGCAGAGTTGGTCCCGGTCGTGGAGATCAATGGTGGCAGGCAGAGGCACGGTCATCGCTCGCTGTCCGTTGGGGGGAATCCGGAAGGATCGTTCTGGATTGCCAGCATACGGGGCGATTGTTCGATTCCGGTTACAACCCGGTCACAACTGTGTCAGTGAACGTCGGGGCGAGGCGGGGAGAGAAAAAAAACCGGCGTGTTGCCGGCGATCTCCGTTCCGGTTCACATGGACATGTCGGGGATTGTCATTTCGACCGGAGGGAGAAATCTCATTCTTTCCATGCGTTGGGAAGGACAGCGGCACGATTTGCCAGGGCGGCAACAGACGGATGCACCGGTGAATCAGAACGCCGGCGGCCGGCCGTCGAGGAATTCGGCGCCGGCGCGGTTGTTGCCCAGATTTTTTATGCGGATTCGCCGCAGCACCGTCGAGCCGGCCAGGGAACGGTATTTGATGCGCAGATCCTGGCCGTTGGCAAGGGCGCGGCTGTATTGGGTCGGGATGTTGAAGCCGACGCCGCCCATCGAGATGTCACAGAGATAGACCGGGCATTCCCGGCCGTTGGGCAGGATGACAAAGGCCTTGCCGCAGGTCGATTCCCGGACAAAGGCCCGATGGTTGAGGGTATAGTTGGTGGAGTGGCCGCAGGTACAGCGCACCGTCTTTTTGCGCAGACCGGCCGGAATGGCGATATACTGTTTTTTGGCGCATCGGGAGCAGGTGACGCGGATCCGGCCGTCCTTGACCGTACAGGTCTGCGATTTTCCGTTCATGGGCACCATCCGTTCATAAGCTGAGAAAAGAATATATAGGATCGAGTACATCCCACACGCCCGGTTTTGTCAATGGCGGGGTAGGCCGAGGAGCGATTTTGCGGCGCCGGACCCGGCGGCGGTCCGGCCTGCTTGCGACCTGTCCGGCTCCGGAACGGGGGCCATCATCCCGGAAGACTTTGCAACGGTTGGGCGCATGAAAATACTTTGCCATTGTTACCTTCCTTGTCCTGTGATGTATAATACCCTTATTCCCCCTATGATGGGAGCCGGACCAAGAGCCAACGAATCGCGAATGCAGCGTCATTTTTGGAGTGCCCTATGAAAACCCTCACCGCCATCCTCGGCGAGTTGACCTATGACGACCTCGACCAATGGGCCGGGGAAACGATCCGCACCCGAGGCAAAGGCTACATCAAGCGGGTGGACGGCCTCCACCGGACACCGGCGGGCGAGTTGGTGGCCTGGGTTGCGGGCACCGAGGATTACGCCACCCTGGTTCGCCTGGACGAGGCCGGGGGCCACGACTGGTTTTGCACCTGTCCCTATGATGGCGGCCCCTGCAAACATGCGGTGGCGGTGATCCTGGCGGCGGCGCAGCAGATGCGGCAGGGGCGGGAGATTCCGTTGCTGGACGAGAGCGACGACCTCTTTCTGATCCTGTTCGGCGAGCAGGATGACGAGCCGGATTGGGCGGCAGAGGAGGCGCCGGCGGACGATCCCCCCGAGGCTGCCAAAAAAGGGGGAAAGAGCGGCGGAGCCAAGGTGCGCAAACTGCTGGCCGACAAAAGCCGGGACGAGTTGTGCGACCTGCTGGTCGCCCTGGCCCGGGAATATCCCGGGGTCGCGCGCCGGTTGCTGGAGGCCGAGCAAATGCGCAGCGGCCGGATCGAGCCGCTGGTCCGCTCGTTGCGCAAGGAGATCAGGCAGTTGACCAACGAACCCGCCTGGCACAACCATTGGCGCAATGAAGGCAGCATTCCCGATTATTCCCACGTGCGCCGGCAATTTCAGGACCTGCTCGATACGGGACACGCCGACGAGTTGCTCGAACTGGGCGATGAGTTGTGGCGGCTGGGCATCGACCAGGTTGAACAGTCGGACGACGAAGGCGAAACCATGGGTGCGCTGAGCGAATGCCTGGAGATCGTGCTCCGGGCGGTCCCGCAATCGTCGCTGGCCCGGTCGGAGCAGTTGCTCTGGGTGATTGACCGGATGCTGGGGGATGAATTTTCCCTGCTCGAATCCGGGGAAGCGGTATTGGTCGATCCGGTGTACGTCGCCGCCGATTGGCAGGCGGTGGCGGTGGTGCTGGCCGCCCGGCTGCAGGGCACGGCAAAGCCGCACGCCACCAATTTTTCCGACACCTACCGGCGTCAACGGCTGGTGGATCGGCTGATCGAAGCCTACCAGCGCGGAGGGGAGCCGGAAAAGATCCTGCCGCTTTTGGAACAGGAGGCGGATATTTGCCGCAATTACGAACAACTGGTGGCACGGCTGCTGGCGGCGGGCAAAAAGGAACAGGCCCGGCAGTGGTGCATCCGCGGGTTCGGCCGCACCCTGAAGGAGGCGCCCGGTATCGCCTTTTGCCTGCAAAAGCGGTTGCGGGACATGGCGGCAACCGACAAGCGGGACGATCTGGTGGCCGCCTACCGGGCCGAGGAGTTTTTGAGCCGCCCTGCCTTGGAAACCTACCGGGAGTTGCACAAGGCGGCGGAAAAGATCGGGCTCTGGCCGCGGCTGCGGGAGCTGGCCCTCGGCTATTTGGAGACCGGTCAGCGTCCCGATGTGCCGGCCAAAAAAGGTGGGGCCGCGGCCTGGCCGCTGCCCCCGCCGGAGGTGACCTTTCCCCCGGAAAAGAGGGCGGGAGCGCAACCGTGGCCGGACCGTCACACCCTGATCGATATCGCGATCAGCGAGAAACGGTTCGACGATGTGGTGCGCCTGTATCAGGCCTTGAAGAAAAGCAGCCGCACCGGTGGGCATGCCGGCGAAAAGGTGGCCAAGGCCGTGGTCAAGACCCACCCCGAGGTGGCGCTCGCCATTTGGCGGGACATCGTCGACCGGTTGATCGCCGAGGTCAAGCCCAGGGCCTATGTCGAGGCCGGCGCCTTCCTCCGCCAGATGCGCAAGGTCTATGCCGCCGGCGATCGCCAGGCCGAATGGCAGGACGTGCTGGCCGAGTTGCGGCGGACGCACAAGGCCAAGCGGCGGTTGCTGGAAGTGCTGGACTCGCTGAGCGGTCCCGGCAAGAAGATCGCCGGCTGAAGGCTAGTGGCGGGCCTCCGGGGCCGCTTGCCTGGTACCACCAACAGGTGGACGGCATCCGGGGAACCGGTGAAAAAACAGTTTGACAGACCGATCGCGGTTCTTGTATTAATTATTATATAATTTCTATGGGTTGCGCGTTTGAGCCGTCGTGCTTCCCGCCCGGGGCGGCCGTCCCTGACAGCCTGCGCCACGATCAACCACCCGGAGGGCCGCCGGCCGAAAAATTCCGGCGGCTGACCTGGTCACCACAGAGGAGGAACAGATGGTTCCGGCACCGAATATTCAAACCATTCTCTACGCCACCGATCTGGGCGAAAACACGCGGCCGGTCTTCCGGCTGGCCGTCAGCCAGGCCCGCCGCTACAACGCCCGCCTGCTGATGCTGCATGTGGTCGAGCCGCTGGGCAGCACCGGCACGGCGATCATCGCCAACTATCTTTCCGGCGAGGCAGCGGACAGGATCAACAAGGATATGGCCCACGATATCCTGGCCATCATGAAACAGCGGCTCGACACCTTTTGCAAGGAAGAGCTGGCTGCCTTCGGCCTCGACCGGACGCCGGTGACCGAGATCCTGGTNGCCTCCGGCAATCCCAGCGAGGAGATCCTGGAGGTGGCCAAAAAGTATCAGGCCGACATGATCGTCATGGGCACCTCTACCCGCTCCTTTCTCGGCAGCGCCCTCATGGGCACCACCGCCCGCCGCGTTGCCCGGCACAGCACCATCCCGGTCCTGCTGGTACCCAAAACCGGCAAATAACCACCGCTCCGCTCCTCTGTCTTTCTCCCCGCTGCCGCTGCCTACGGGCCTGCCGGCATCGGGGTAGTTGTTGTCAGCCTTCCCGGTGGTCCTTGGGGAGAATCGTTGCCCAGAAGGCCCGGATCACCGGCTTGGTCAGATGTTTTTCCAGGGTGCAGGCCCCGATGGTGAACGGGGTCAGCTCCGGTTCGACCTCGAAGGTGCGCACCTGATCCCGGAGCGGACTCTTTTCCAGCACCAGCCCCGGCACCACGCCGACGCCGCAACCCAGGCTGACCATGGCCAGCAGGGCCTCGTTGCCCGCCACCTCGGCATAGATAGTGGGTTGGATACCCTTTGCCTTGAACCAGCGCTCGATCCGCACCCGGCTCAAGCCCCGTTCGGCGAGGATCACCGGGATCCGGTGCCAGTCGATGCCCTCGGTGCCGCCGGGCAGCAATTCGGCGCCTTGGGCCGGCGCGATGAACACCAGCGGCGTCTGCGCCAGTTCGACAAAGACCACCGCTGGCGGCAGGTGCTCCGGCAGGGCGGCGATGGTCACCTCCGCCTCGCGGTTGCCCAGCCGTTCGAGGGCCTCGGCGGCATCGCCGGTCTGGAGCTTGATCTGGACGCCGGGGTGGGTCCGGCGGAAGGTCCCGAGAATGGGAGGGAGGATGGAGGTGGCGGCGGTGACCGAGCAGTAGAGCGAAATCTCGCCGCCCAGGGTCTGGTCGGCGGTCAGTTCCTGTTGCAGGGCCTGCCAGCGCTCCACCGCCTCCTTGGCGTAGCGTTGGAAGATCTCGCCGGCCGGGGTTAGGGAGACGGAGCGGCTATCGCGCCGGAAGAGCGGCTGGCCCAGTTCGTCCTCAATCCGCTGGATAGTGCGGGTCAGGGCCGAGGGGGTGAGGTTGCAGGCCCGGCTGGTGCGGCCGAAATGGAGCGAACGGGCCAGGTGGACGAAGATTTTGATGGCGCGGATATCCATAAAAATGCGGAAAGAAGAAGGAACCTGAGGTATGAGGCGGTGCACAGGACATTGTGCGTTAATGTTGCATATGTTGCAACGATGAATTGCAAATAAATCACTTTTCGCAACGAAAATATCGGGTATGGTGGAGGGACAAACTTTGCCGCTATTTAGGTTGTTTAGTCTGTAGTCTGTTAGGGAAGGCAAGGAAGATGGTGGACGCTTGCCGTCTGGTGGCAGAATCCCCAGGGTTCCTCTCCTTTTCCTCAAAGTCTACAGTCTAAAAAAACCTACAGACTAAAAACCTACAGACTATTCACCTAAAAAGAGAGGAAAACGACCATGGGACAGAACTATTTCAACACCCTGCCGCTGCGGCTGCAACTGGAAGAACTGGGCAAATGCCGCTTCATGGACGCATCCGAATTCGCGGACGGCGTCGACAAACTGAAAGGAAAAAAAATCGTCATCGTCGGCTGCGGCGCCCAGGGGCTGCACCAGGGGCTCAACCTCCGCGACTCCGGCCTGGATGTGGCCTATGCCCTGCGCGACTCCGCCATCGCCGAGAAGCGCCAGTCCTGGAAGAACGCCACCTCAAACGGCTTCACCGTCGGCAACTACGACCAACTGATCCCCAGCGCCGACCTGGTGATCAACCTCACCCCGGACAAGCAGCACTCCAAGGTGGTGGCCGCGGTCATGCCGCTGATGAAACAGGGCGCCTGCCTCTCCTACTCCCACGGCTTCAACATCGTTGAGGAAGGGATGCAGATCCGCCCGGACCTGACCGTGATCATGGTGGCCCCCAAATCCCCCGGAACCGAGGTGCGCGAGGAGTACAAGCGCGGCTTCGGCGTGCCGACCCTGATCGCCGTCCACCGGGAGAACGATCCCAAGGGCGAGGGCTGGGACATTGCCAAGGCCTATGCCGCCGGCACCGGCGCTCACCGGGCCGGGGTGTTGCAGTCGTCCTTTGTCGCCGAGGTCAAGAGCGACCTGATGGGCGAGCAGACCATCCTCTGCGGCATGCTCCAGGCCGGCTCGCTGCTCTGCTTCGACAAGATGGTCAGCGAGGGCATCGACGCGGGCTACGCCTCCAAACTGATCCAGTACGGCTGGGAGACGGTCACCGAGGCCCTCAAGCACGGCGGCATCACCAACATGATGGACCGGCTCTCCAACCCGGCCAAGATTCGCGCCTACTACCTCTCCGAGGAGATCAAGGAGATCCTGACCCCGCTCTTCGAGAAGCACATGGACGACATCATGTCCGGCGATTTCTCCCGCACCATGATGGCGGACTGGGCCAACGACGACAAGAACTTGCTCACCTGGCGCGCCCAGACCGCCGAAACCGCCTTTGAGAAAGCGGTGTCCACCTCGGCCGAGATTTCCGAGCAGGAGTATTTCGACCACGGCATCCTGATGATCGCCATGGTCAAGGCTGGTGTCGAGCTGGCCTTCGACACCATGGTCTCCGCCGGGATCAAGGAGGAGTCCGCCTACTACGAGAGTCTGCACGAGGTGCCCTTGATCGCCAACACCATCGCCCGCAAGAAGCTCTACGAGATGAACGTGGTCATCTCCGATACCGCCGAATACGGCTGCTACCTCTTCGCCCACCAGGCGGTGCCGCTCTTGGCCGATTTCATGAAAGAGGTCGGCACCGACGTCATCGGCAAGGGGTTGGAGGTGCAGGACAACTCGGTGGACAACATCGAACTGATCGGGGTCAACGCCGAAATCCGCTACACCGTGGTCGAGCAGGTGGGCGAGGAACTGCGCTCCCACATGAGCGCCATGAAGCCGATCATCTGATCCCGCCTGACGCAAACCCCTTCCGGTCCCCGGGCCGGCAATCACAAAACCCCCTCCCCCCTCCGCGGTCGAGGGGGTTTTTTGTTGCCGAAATGGTGGTGGCGTTGCCGCTGGCCAGGGACGGGCCAACCTTCCCCTTTTCCGCGATACCCCCTGGTTGCGCGGTTCTGGCGCCACGAGGCTGTGTCGGAAGTTTTCTCCCCACCGGGATGATTCGATTTGCAATTATCTCAATATCATGAGAAAATCTAACTAAAGCAGATTGTTAATTGTTCTCATGACTGCGAGGGGGATTCCCCCTTAACACAAGGAGAAGAGTGCAATGACGATCATATGCAATGAGAACCGGTGCTGTTTTCGCCCTGTTGCCGCTGGCCCGGTTTCCTTGCCCCACGCCCTTTCCCGCCTCCCTGCCCCTTCTCTCTGTCTCGGGACGTCCCTTGTCGTTTGCCCACCGGTATCGCCCGGGCAATCATGTTCCGGTGAACGCGCGGCTTGCCTTGCCGGCGGGCTGAGATCGACGGCGTAAGCACGGTGGTTGAGCAAGGCCGGCTTTCTGTTTCAACCCCTCTTACCAACCGCCCCTTCCTCGGGAGAGCGATGCCGCATGGACGATGCCGCCAAGTCAAAGAGCCAACTCCTCAACGAACTTCAGGACCTGCGTCAGCGGCTTGCCCGTCTGGAATCGCGGGCAGAAGAGAACCGGCGCCTTCAAGAGACCCCGCCAACAAGCGAGGAACGGTACGCCAGGGCCTTTCAGGCCAGTCCGGACAGCATCACCATGGCCCGTCTGGCCGACGGGATGATCTTTGACGTCAACGAGGGCTTTCTGCGCGCCACCGGCTACAACCGGGACGAGGTGATCGGCAAGTCGGCGGCGGAGCTGCGGTACTGGGCCATCCCCCGGGACCGGAAGAAATGCGTGGTGGCGCTGCTGCGAACCGGGGAGTGCATCGGTCTTGAGACCCGGTTTCGGGCAAAGCACGACACGATCATTCCTGCCCTCATTTCCGCCCGGGTCTTCAACATTGACGGCGAGCCCTGCGTCCTCTCCGTGGTCCGGGAGATCAGCCGGCTCAAGCAGGTGGAACAGGCCCTCAGGGAAAGCGAGGCCCGGTATCGCCGGCTCTTCGAGGAATCCATGGACGCCATTTTCTTCACCACCCGCGAGGGCGCGCTGGTGGACGTCAACCCGGCGATGGTCGCCCTGTTCGGCTATTCCCGGCAGCGGTTGCTTGAAGAGATGAATGCCGCCGAACTGTATGCCCGGCCGGCCGACCGGCAGCACTGCATCCGGGAGATCGAACGCCGGGGGAGCGTGCGGGATTATCCGGTGCGGCTGTGCAAGCACAACGGGGAAGAGATGGACTGTGTGCTGTCCGCCGTCACCAGATGCGCCCCGGACGGGACCCTGCTCGGCTTTCAGGGCATTATCCGCGATGTCACCGAGCGGAAGCGGGCCGAAGAGGCGCTGAAAGTCAGCGAGGCTCGCTACCGGGCGATTGTCGAGGATCAGACCGAGCTGATCTGCCGTTTTCGCGACGACGGCACAATCACCTTTGTCAACGACGCCTATTGCCGTTACTTCGCGAAACACTACGAGGAGCTGGTCGGGCGGAGCTTTCTGCCGCTCATCCCCGAGGAGGACCATGCCAAGGTGCGGGCGCATTTCGCCGCCCTCAGTCCGGAACACCCGGTTGCCACGCACGAACATCGGGTCATCGCCCCCAACGGCGAGGTCCGCTGGCACCAATGGACCAACCGGATGATCCTGGACGATCAGGGCCGGGGCATTGAATTTCAGGCCGTGGGCCGGGACATCACCGAGCGGAAATCGATGGAAGAGGCGCTGCGGACAAGTGCCGAAAAAATCAAACTGTTCGCCTACTCGATTTCGCACGACCTCAAGAACCCGGCCATCGGGGTCCATGGCCTGGCGAAACTCCTGCACCGGCGCTACCAGGGCCTCCTTGACGACAAAGGCCGGGCCTGGTGCGAGCAGATCCTGAAGACATCGGAGCAGATCGTCACCTTTACCCAAACGATCAATACCTTCATGGCGGCGAAAGAAACGCCGCTGCGCATCGAAGGCGTCCGGCTGAGGGAGCTCCTGCACCTGGTCAGGGACGAGTATGCGGGCGCGCTCGCCAGCCGCCGGGTGCGGTGGTCGGAACCCGAACATCTGCCCGAGATCAGGGCCGACCGGCTGGGCCTGATCAGAATCCTGCGCAACCTCGTGGACAATGCCCTCAAATACGGCGGGGACAACCTGGGCGAGATCCGCATCGGCTATGAGGAGGCCGACGACTTCCATATCCTCCGCGTCCAGGATGACGGCGTGGGGATCGACCAGGACCACTGCGAGCAGATCTTCCGGCCCTTCCACCGGCACGGCACCTCCAGGGGGATCGAGGGCACGGGTTTGGGCCTGGCCATCGTCAAGGAGATCACCCGGCAGCACGGCGGGCGGGTGAAGGCGGAGCCCGGTCCGGGACGCGGCACGATTTTCAGCCTGTCCCTGGCAAAACATCTATGACCTCCGGCAGCGTCCAGGAACCGACTGAGGAGCAACAGCCATGATGCAGCAGGCAGTGACCACAACGACGGACCACCAAGGCGGGCGGCTGATCGCCGCTATCGGCAGGCTTCAGGTGCACGACCATCTCTGTCTGTTCTACGAGACGGGGGAGGAGCAGTTCGCCGCCATCGTCCCCTTCCTGCGCCTCGGTCTGGAGCGGGGGGAAAAGTGCCTCTACATCGCCGCCGACAACACCGCCGCCGTTGTCCTGGCCGCCCTGGAGGCCGGCGGGATCGATACCGCCGCGGCCCTGCAATCCGGCGCGCTCTCGGTGCTCGACACCCGAGAAACCTATCTCAAGGAGGGATACTTCGATCCCGACCTGATGATCTGTTTCCTCGGCGAGGCCATTGCCGCCGCCAAGGCCGAAGGGTTCACGGCGCTGCGGGCAACCGGCGAGATGACCCGGGCGCTCGGCAACGAGATCGCGGTCGAACGCTTGCTGGCATACGAGTCGAAGCTCAACTCGTTCTTTCCCGAAAACGATCTCGTCGCCATCTGCCAGTTCAAACGCAACGGATTCTCTCCCGAAGTCATCCGCGACATCATCCTCGCCCATCCTTTAGTCATCAATGACCACACGGTGTGCCACAATTTCTATTTCGTCCCGCCGGATGCGGAACGCCCCACCAAAGAGGCGGGAGAGGAGGTGGACAGGATGCTCCGCCACCTCTGCGAACGGGAGGTGGCGGAGGCAACCCTGCGGGAGAACGAACAATGCCTCGTTCAACTGATGGATACCTTCGGTGACGGCATTGTCAGGGGCACATTGCCGGATGGTCGCATCGAGGATGTGAATCAGGCCGCAACAACCCTCTTCGGCTCTGTACCCGAAGAGATGATCGGTGAGCCGATACGGATGCTGTACGCTGACGCCGCCGGTTATGCCGCTTCCACGGAGAAGCTGCGAGCGGCGATTGCCCAGGGACGGGATCAGGTGCAGGTCGAGCTGGAACTGCGGCGCAAGGATGGCTCGACCTTCTGGGGGGAGGTGAACACGATGTTCTTTCCTCGCCAAGGGCAGGCCGCCACCGTTATCAACGTGATCCGCGACATCACCGAGCGCAAGCGGGTCGAGGAGGAGGGCCGGGCCCATCTCTGGTTCCTGGAAGGCATGGACAGGGTCAATCGTGTCTTGCAGGAGAGCAATGACCTCGACCGGATGATGAGCGGTGTCCTGGACGCCCTGCTGGCGATCTTCGCCTGTGACCGGGCCTGGCTGCTCTATCCGGCAGATCCGGACGCGGCCTCGTTCGCCGTGCCCATGGAGCGTACCCGGCCGGAATTCCCCGGCGCCAGCCGCCTGAAGGTTGCGGTGCCGATGGACCCGGATTCGGCTGCCGTGATCCGAACGGCCATGGCTGCCGCCGGGCCGGTCCGATTCGATCTGGAATCGAGGCATCCGCTGCCGGCCGAGGTCGCCAAGCGGTTTGGCATCCAATCTCAGATCGTGACCATGGTCACCCCCAAGGTGGACCAGCCCTCGCTCCTGGGGCTGCACCAGTGTGCGTACCCGCGGGTCTGGACGGCGCGGGAGGAGCGGCTGGTCCAGGAGATCGGTCGACGGTTGGGCGATGGCCTCGCCAGCCTCCTGGCGCATCGCGAACTGCAAAAAAGCGAAAACCGCTATCGGCGGATCACCGAGGGACTCACCGATTATCAGTATTCGGTGCGCGTCGAAAACGGCCGTGCCATCGAGACCGTCCACAGTCCGGCCTGCGCCACGGTGACGGGATATACGGCGGAGGAGTTTGCCCTTGATCCCTATCTCTGGTTCCGGATGGTTGCGCCGGAAGATCGCGAATTGATCCAGGAGCGGGTGCAGCATATCCTGGCCGGAGAGGATATCCCGCCCATCGAGCATCGCATCCTCCGCAAAGACGGGGTTGAGCGCTGGGTCTGCGACACGACCATCATGCAGAAAGACGCCGCCGGCCGGCTCCTGTCCTACGACGGGGTGATCAAGGACATCACCGAGCGCAAGCACGCCCTCGAGACGCTCCGGGAACGGGAGGCCTTTATCCGCAATATCCTCGACAACATCGGCATCGGCGTGGCCCTGATCAGTCCCGAGATGGAAATTGTCGAGATGAACCGCCGGATGCGCGACTGGTTCCCCGGCGTCAAGCCGGCGCAACATCCTCTCTGCTATTGTGCCTTCAACGACCCCCCGCGGGAGGAGGTCTGCCACGAGTGCCCGACGCAGAAGACGCTGCGGGATGGCCTGGTGCATGAAGTCACGATGCAAAAGCCGCAGGCGGGCGGGAGCCGGACGTACCGCATCGTTTCGTCTCCGGTGCTCAATGGCCAGGGCGAGATCAGGGCGGCGATCGTGCTGGTCGACGACATCACCGACAGGCTCGGGCTCGAGGCCCAGTTGCGGCAGGCCCAGAAGATGGAGTCCATCGGCCGTCTGGCAGGCGGCGTGGCCCATGACTTCAACAACATGCTGGGGGTGATCATCGGCTACACGGAACTGGCCCTGGAAGAGATGGACCCGGACCAGCCGCTCTCTCTTCCCCTGCACGAGATCCGCAAGGCCGCTCTGCGCTCCGCCGACCTGACCCGGCAGTTATTGGCCTTTGCCCGCAAGCAGACCGTCATCCCCCAAGTGCTCGACCTGAACGAGACCGTCGAGGGGATGCTCAAGATGCTGCAACGGTTGATCGGCGAGGACATCCAGCTCACCTGGCTGCCCGGAGCAGGGATCTGGCCGGTCAAGGTGGACCCCTCCCAGATCGATCAGGTCCTGGCCAATCTCTGCGTCAATGCCCGTGACGCCATTACGGGCACGGGCAGGATCACCATCGAGACCCGGGCGGTGCGCTTTGACGAGGCCTATTGCGCCGTTCATCCCGGCGCCGTTCCCGGCGAGTATGTCCTGCTGGCCGTGAGCGACGACGGCTGCGGCATGGACCAGGAGACCCTGGGGAAACTGTTCGAGCCGTTTTTCACTACCAAGGAAATGGGCAAGGGCACCGGACTCGGGCTGGCCACGGTCTACGGTATCGTCAAGCAGAATGGAGGTTTCGTCACCGTCGCCAGCGAGCGCGGTCACGGCGCGACCTTTCACATCTACCTCCCCCGGCATGTGGCCGCCGGGGCCGAGGGGATGCGGGAGGAAGGCCAGGCTGTTCCGGTGGCGTCGGGACACGAAACCGTCCTGCTGGTGGAAGACGAGCCCGCGATTTTGGACATGGCGAGGCGGATGCTGGAAAAACTCGGCTATCGGGTGCTGGCCGCCCCGACGCCGGGCGAGGCCATTCGCCGGGCCGGGGAGCACGCCGGCGAGGTCCACCTGCTGCTCACCGATGTGATCATGCCCGAGATGAACGGCCGAGACCTGGCCAACAGCCTGATCGGTCTGCACCCGGAAATCAGGTCGCTGTTCATGTCCGGTTATACCAGCGACGTCATCGCGCCCCACAGCGTACTTGAGGAGGGGGTTCATTTCCTGCAGAAACCGTTTTCGCTGCAGACCCTGGCGGCCAAGGTGCGCGAGGCGCTGGCGAGCGACTCCCGAGGGTGAGTCGCCGCGCCATTCGCGTTCACGTCGAGAGGTGGTCGAGGGAACCGCGGGCCTCCCGGAGGTGCCGCGGGCCAGGGTTGCGGGCTACAAAATCCGTTTGCCCATCAGGGAGGCGACCAGGCCGACCGCGAACTCGGCGCTCTTGTTGGCGGTATCGAGGATGGGATTGATCTCGGCCAGATCCAGGGAGGCGACGCAGCCGCAGTCGGCGATGGTCTCCATCAGCAGATGGGCCTCGCGGTAGCTCAGGCCTCCGGCCACCGGCGTGCCCACGCCCTGGGCCACCGCTGGATCGACACTGTCGAGATCGAAGCTGACATGGAGATGCTGAACCGCCGGTTGCAGCTTGGCGAGGATTTCATCGATGATCGCGGCCATCCCCCGCCGGTCGATGTCGGTCATGGTGTAGACCGGCAGGCCGATCTGTTTGATGGTTTGCCGCTCGCCGGGGTCGAGTTGGCGCACGGCGATGAGGGCGCAATGTTCCGGCTTGACCTTGGGCGCGAACCCGAGCAGGTGGGTGAGGCGGTTGTGCCCCAGCCCCAGGGAGGCGGCCAGCGCCATCCCGTGGATATTGCCCGAGGGGGTGGTCTGGTCGGTGTTCATGTCGGCATGGGCGTCGATCCAGACGACCCCCGGCGTCAGCCCTTTATCGCGGCAATGGGCGGCGATGCCGGCCAGGGAGCCCAGGGCGATGGTGTGATCGCCGCCGATGCACAGGGGAAAGCGGCCGGCGGCCAGGGTTTGCTGCACCATCCCGGCCAGGGTCTCCGCGGTGCGGACGATCTCGCCGAGATATTTCAGGCAGGGGTCTTCCATCAGCAACCGTTCCCTGATCTCGACGGTCAGGTCGCCGAGATCGGTGACGGTGTAGCCGAGCTGCTGCAAGCGGTCGTGCAGGCAGGCGATCCGCAGGGCCGACGGCCCCATGTCCACGCCTCTCCGGTCGGCGCCCAGATCCATGGGAAAACCGATGAGATCGATGGCCGTTTTGACTGAAGGTTTCTCGAAGAGAGGGAACATGGTGGCTCCTTGGGACGAAAAAGGTGGAGGGGGGCAAAAACCATTTCCGTTGACCGCTGGCAGTCCCCTTGCTCCCCTTGGATTGAACCTGCCGATGGTGTCTCTGGCGGACAGCATACCACATCTATTCGTGTGAGGTGAAGCGTGGGATTTCAACTGCCAACCTATCAGCCGCCCGATTTTCACCGGCCTCCCCTGGCCGATGCCCCGCTCGCGGCGTTCAAGGCCGTGGTCCACGCCGGGGTTGCCCCGGATGAGTATCACGCCACCTCGATTTTCCCCGAGTATTTCCATCTCGCCCCGGGGCACTGGGTCCTGGCCGCGCCGTCACGGATGGATTGCGTGGTGGTCCGCATCCCTGACGATACCCTGGCGGTCAGGGAATTCAGGCGGTTGCAACCGGGGGATCAGGTGGCCGTCGGCCGCACCGAGAATGGCGAGGAAGGGATCTGGGTGCACACCGGGGGATTTGCCGCCAGCGACAACGGGCTGGAAAAATTCGCCTTTCGCAGCAGTCGTACCCGGGAGACCTCGTTCAGCATCGACTATGACGAGTTGTACGGACTGCTCCGGCACGAACGGGAACACGGTTTTGTGGTCTGGGTGCTGGGGCCGGCGGTGGTGTTCGATCACGATGCCCGGGCGGCCTTCTGCGCCTTGATCGCGGACGGCTTCGTCGATGCCCTGCTGGCCGGCAATGCGCTGGCGACCCACGACATCGAAGGGGCCCTGTTCGGCACCGCGCTCGGCCAGGAGCTGTACCGCAAGCGGCCGGTTGCCCGGGGGCACTACAAGCACCTCGACGCCCTCAACCGGGTCCGGGGGGCAGGTTCGATACACCAGGCGGTGCAGGAGGGGCTGATTGCCGACGGGGTCATGAAGGCGTTGATCGACCGGCGCATCCCCTTTGTCCTTGCCGGCTCGATCCGCGATGACGGCCCGATGCCGGAGGTGGTGGCCGATGTCTATGAGGCCCAGGACCGGATGCGGACACTCACCGCCCGGGCGACCACCATCATCGGCCTGGCCACCCAGTTGCACACCATCGCCACCGGCAACCTGTCGCCCTCGTTCATCGTCGATCCCCCGGCCGGGGTGCGGCCGGTCTATTTTTACGCGGTCGATATGAGCGAATTCGCGGTCAGCAAGCTCTCGGACCGGGGCTCCCTGTCCGCCCGGGCCATTCTGACCAATGTCCAGGATTTTGTCGTCACCCTCCATCGGGGATTGCAGCGCTGAGCGGGGCCGCCCCGTCGGCTGAGCGGAGCGCAGATCACTGACGCGCGATTCAGTCCAGGGCCCGTTCGCCCAGGTTGCCGTAGCGGTGGTAGTTGTGGCAGACCGACTGCTGGCGGAGGTAGTGGAGCAGTTCGAGGCGGCCCTCCATGGTTACCTGCGCGCGGGCGATAAACACCCCGGTGGGCGCGGCGGCGGCAAAAATTTCGGGAGGCACCCGGTCCGGGGCCGCGTACCGGAGGCGGCCGATGGCCGGAATCCGCGCCGCCAGTTGGGCGTCGCTCTCCCGGATCAGGGGCAGGCCGTGGAGGAACCGTTGCCCCTGATGGCCGGCGAGGAAGTCGGTGACCGGGTTGGCCAGGTCCGGGGGCAGGGAGAGGCTGGGGGCGCAGCCGGCGATGGTCGCCGCCGCGCAGCGGGCCAGGGTGGCAAAGAGGCTGTCGTCGGGATGGAGGCGGATCACCAGATCCCTGACCGGCAGAAAGCGCAGCAGGTTGTCCTGGCCGCGGAGGTGGAAAAAGTCCTGGGTCCGGCCGTAGCGGGCCTCCATCTGGTGGAGGTAGCTGGCCACCGCGCCGATGGTCTGGTCGAGCTCGTTCCTGATCTCCGGCCACCAGCCCCACTGGAGCAGGCGCCGCCATTCCTGGGTCAACTGGAGCAGTCGGTGCTCGCGGGCCAGCGGTTCCACCGGTGGCGGTTCAATCTCGGTGATCGCCATGAACTGGGTGACATATTCGAGGCTGCCCGCTTTGAGGCCCGAGCCCAGGGCCGACTTGCCCATGCCGCCGAAGGGCTGGCGGAGGACCATGGCCCCGGTGGTTCCCCGGTTGATATAGAGGTTGCCGGCCCTGATGGTGTCCTGCCAGCGGGCCTGTTCGCGCCGATCCAAACTCTCCAGGCCGCTGGTCAGGCCGTAGCCGGTGTGGTTGACCAAGGCGATCGCCTCCTCCAGGTTGTCGGCGCGCATCACCCCCAGGACTGGTCCGAACAGCTCGGTCAGGTGGGTAAAGCTGCCGGGCTGGACCCCGTACTTGATCCCCGGCGACCAGAGGCGGGGATTGTTATCGACCATCGCCGGCGTCAGCGCCCATTCCTCGCCCGGTTCCAGGGTGGTGAGGCCCCGGAGGAGGTTGTCCGCCGGTGGTCGGATCAGGGGGCCCAGCCGATGGGCGAAATCCCAGGCCGAGCCGACCCTGAGACTGGCGGCGGCGTCGACCAGTTGGCGGCGGAAATGGGGATCGTCGTAGAGGTTTTTTTCCAGGATCAGCAGCGAGGTGGCGCTGCATTTCTGGCCGGAGTTGGAAAAGGCCGATTGGAGGACGTTCTTGATCGCCTGGTCGCGGTCGGCCATGTCGGTGACGATGGTGGCGTTCTTGCCGCCGGTCTCCGCCGCCAGATGGACACCGGGCGTCCGGGCGAGGATGCGCAGGCCGGTGTCGGTGCCGCCGGTGAGGATAATCCCGTTGACCAGCGGGCTGGCGGTGAGAAGCGGTCCGACCTCGGCGCCTGCGCCGGGCACGAACTGCAAGGCCTTGCGCGAGACCCCGGCCCGCCAGAAGCATTGACAGAGGAGCCAGCCGGTGAGCACCGCCTCCGAAGCGGGCTTGAAGATGACCGTGTTGCCGGCGGCCAGGGCTGCAACCAAGCCGCCGCAGGGGATGGCGATGGGGAAATTCCAGGGGGCGATCACCAGGATGACGCCCCGCCCCCGGGGGCGCAGGTTCGGCCGTTGGTCGAACCGGACCGCTGCCCAGGGGTAGAGTTCGGCGAAGTCGATGGCCTCGGAGACCTCGGGATCGGCCTCGATGAATATTTTGCCGGTCTCGGCGGCCGCCACCCCGATGAGGTCGCCCCGCGTCCGGCGCAGCTCCATGGCCACCCGGGCGAGCACCGCCTGCCGCGTGCGGGCATCGAGGTCGCGCCAGCCGTCCTCGTCGGCAGCGGCCGCTGCCAGCGCCCGGCGGGCATCCTCGGCCGTGGCCAGGGCATGGCGGCCGACGAGGACGCCGTCCTGGCTGGGGTCCCACCGCTCGGAGGTGGGTCGGTCGGCAAAGACCTCCTCGCCGGCGATCACCAGCGGCACCTGCATCGGTTCGCCGCCCGGCTCCTTCTTCCAGCGGGCGCGGATGGCCGAAGCCCAACGCCGGTTGGCGGCCAGCGACCAGTCGGTATCGGCCTCGTTGACAAAGGTGTTGCAAGGGGAGGCGGAGATTGCCGGATCAAAGGTTTCGGTGGAGCGGTCCTGGGTCCGGTTGGGCATCTGGCGGGCTGCCTCCTGAAGGGCGCAGGCGCGGCGGAACCCCTCCTTGAGCATCTGCCACTGGTCGGACTCCACCCGCAGGTGAGGGGCGTAGCGGAGAAAGTTTTCCGGGGCGGTGTTCTCGTCGAGGCGGCGGATCAGGTAGGCGATGGCGTTGATGAATTCGTCCCTGGCGGCCACCGGCGCATAGAGCAGGACATCGGCCCCGCTCTCCTGGATGGCCCGGCGGACATGATCGGCCATGCCCTCCAGCATCTCGAAGCAGAACAGGGCTTCCACCCCGTTGGCCCGGGCGAGGACGCTGGCATAGGCCAGATCGAACAGGTTGTGCGAGGCCACGCCGAGACGGACGGCGGTGATGTTGGCCGGCGCCATGCCGAAGGTCACCATCCGCTTGTAGTTGGCGTCCACCTCCGCCTTGTTGTCGTAGGGGGCGAGCGGCCAGTTGTTGAGGACCGCCTCGAGCCGTTCCATCTCCATATTGGCCCCCTTGACGATGCGCAGCTTGATCGGCGCGCCGCCTCGGGCCACCCGATCCCTGGCCCAGGCGGTCAGCTCTCGCTGGATGGCAAAGCTGTCGGGCAGGTAGGCCTGCAAGACCATCCCGGCCGAGAAATCGAAAAACTCCTCCTGCGCCAGGGTGGCGACAAAGGCCTGATAGGTGATGGCCAGGTCCCGGTATTCCTCCATGTCGAGGTTGACGAATTTGGCGGTGCGGCTGCCGTCGGGCCGGGTGAAGATATGGTCTTTCGCGGCCCGGTAGACGGCGGTAAGCCGTTCCCTGAGGATGGCGACGGTCTCGTCGAAGGCGAGCGGGCTGATCTGGGAGCAGAGGGTGGAGATCTTGACCGAGATCACCTCGATGTCCGGATCCGCCATGTCCTTGAGGTAGGTGGCCAGCCGCAGGGCCGCCTCGGATTCGCCGAGCACCGCCTCGCCCAGGTGGTTGATGTTGATGCGCACCCCCTGGTCGCGGCGCTTGTGGAGATGGGCGCGGAGGGCTTCCGGCTCGCCGGCGATGATCACCCGGTTGCTGCCGGCGCGCAGCCGTTCGATCAGGGTGGGCACCACCAGGGCCGAGAGGCGGGTAGGGAGGGCGGCGAACAGGCGGAGCGCGGTTTTTTCGGTGGGGGTGAGGAACTGCGGTATCCCGTGTTCGCGAAGGAGGGTGCGGATCTGATCGGCCACCCGTCTGGGGTCGCGGGAACGGAAGCTCTGGTCGATCATCCGGCTGAGCAGGACCGTGTCGCCGGGATGGGTGAGCAGCCGGCGCATCTGCTGCTGGCGGTGCTTCTCTTCCCGGGTGAGCAGTTGGTTGGCCCGATTCTGCCACTGTTCGGCCAGGGCCACGGCCTGATCGATGAGCGCTGGATGGGAAGGCTGCATGGTGGCACCTCGCGCGGAAAAGAGGAGGGCAAAGGGCTGCCGGATGAGGGCTTCGGCCGCAGGACCACCTGATACTATAGCGGCTCCCCCTTGTCTGTCGAGGAAAAGGATGAAGGCACGGCCGGGTGGCCGCCCTAGCGCCGCGAGGGGGTCGGGACGGCGGCGAGCAAGGACAAGGAAGGACGGTGGTCAGAGGGGCACGGTTGACTCCTGCCCCTGACCGTCAGGACCGGTTACAACCCCTGGTCTTCGGGATAGCTGGAGTTGAAGGTGTAGGAGGCCACGGTGCCGTTGGGGTTGAACCGGACCACCAGATCCCGGCTGAGGGTGTCGCTGACCCCGTACTTGTAGTAGCC
>JGI24731J21663_1001228_pt1 | contig 21026 bp, 15 predicted proteins | sample EPASupsiteHSE605_FD_21663 | JGI IMG/M metagenome (IMG submission 21663) | reverse complement strand
TTAAGTATCTCTTTAATTGTTGGTCTATTCTTAGGATCTGAAACAAGAATAGACTTGATAAGTGACTGACAGCTGAAAGAAACACTATTTGGAATTGTGAATATCACATTGACAATATAGTCCATTGATTTTCTATCATTATTAAAGAAAAATGGATGCTTTCCGGTTACTAATGCAAAAAGAATAACACCAAGACTCCAAATATCAGATTTCTCTCCATCATAAAACTCATTTTTCAACAGCTCTGGGCTACTATAAATTAATGTTCCGCAGAATGTTTTCAGGAGTGAGTTATTTTTCATATAGCCGCAAAGACCGAAATCAGCAAGTTTTATCAGAGGAAAATTATCTATTAGTATGTTTTCTAGCTTGATATCTCTGTGTGACACCCCAAAAGAATGGCAGATACCTACAGCTTCGACTATTTGCCGAAAAACCACAGCTGCAGTGGGTTCATCGTATTTTTTGCTCTTGTTCAAGTGCTCAAGTAAATCTCCCCCAGAGCAATAGTCGATAACGCAAAAAAATGCTTCATTGTAAAAAAAAACATCAGTTAGCGCCAAAATGAACCGATGCCTAATAGTTTTCAAGGTATCTATCTCCCTCTGTAACCTATTTAGTTCTGTGTCATCCCCAAAAGCCGTCTTCAAATACACCTTTACAGCTTTTGTTTTCCTATCCTTCAAGTCCATAACCATATATATTGTGGAAAAGCCACCATATCCAATGATTCTTACAAATTGATAATTTTGTATTATGCAATTATGGGGTATCTCTTTCGGATCATACAGAATTGTAGAATCACTCATTTTTTATGAATTTGGGAACGGAGTTTCTCAGAATCATTTCCAAATTCTCTCTCAAAGTCTAAATTCAAATCGGAAAGAATAATCACAATTCAATTATATAACAAATTGACAGAATTCTACTGATAAGATTATTCATCGTTACAAGGGTTTTTACATATCGTATCATTTAATGAGCAGCTATTGTTATTTGAAGAGTATAGATAATCTTGAAGCAGATCCTGTTAGGATTCGGATTAGAACGAGTTTAGATGTAATGTATCAGAAAGCGATGGAGATGCTTGAGATTCCTGAAGAACAACCGATTATTGCATTTTTTAATGAAGATTTTTCCAAAATTGTTGATATTTCGGAAATTAAACCCGATATAATGGTATATGGGTCTCAAAAAGAAGAAATAGTCCAAGAAAATCCGGTAGAAGAGGATTCTTTGGATAATTTAAAAATTTTCGAAGAAATTCCGGAAAAAAATGCGGAAAATAACCAAATAAACGATTCAAAAGATGATTTAACGGAGGAAAATGTTAGAATACTTGTAGACCAAACTGAAAAATCTGAAGATGTTATTGAAATATGTGATTTTGAGGAAGATTCAATTGGAAAAATTGAAGAAAATGATAATATGAATATATTAGAATCGGAAAAATCAAAAGAAGAGCCAAAAATTCTTGATGAGATGATTCAAACAGCGAATAGTTCAATATATCGTACAGGTAGATCAACAAACAGGTCATCGACATCTTCGCATCGTGATTATATGACAGATAGTTTTATGCAATATGCAGAGATAATGGAATCTCAGCAGAGACAAACAGTTTCTCATGAGTTTGAAAAATTATTGGGGCAAACATCTCCATTAAATGAATCATTAGAGGAAGATTGTCTTGAATTTCTAAAAACCAGGATGCATACATCCCCTTTTGCAAAGAATGGAGCATTTTCAACTTCAGCATTTAGGATAGCAATTCTTGGACCTGTAGGATCTGGTAGATCAACATATCTAAAATCTCTTGCAAAGAATCTAATGAGACTTAACTTAGTTACAGGGCAAAGTCATCACACAGCAATATTTTTTTATGACATGAAATCATTTAGTGACACAATTCATGATCCAATTCAGTTTTATAAGATTTTTATATCATCAACTATTCGGCAAATCGCCATACAATATCCTCTTTTATTGGCGCATCCTATTAAATCTTCAAGGATAGAGGGAAAGAATAGCCAAACTCCTGTTTTTGATAGTTTATTGAACTCTTTTCTTTCGTTATCCGAAAATGGACCTATACATCCAATATCTAGTAAGTTTCCTCATTATGTTCCATTCCATTCAATGGTACCGTCGATTCAGATGTTATTAGATTTAATGAGACAGTCATTAGACAATATGGGTGATCTTCAAACATTTTATACCAATTTATTCAGTCTCCCTCGATCCTTATCCCAATGTTTTGGTTTTAAGAATTCTCATTTTTTCATTGATCATTTTGAAATTGGCGATATATCAGTATCATCAAAATTAAACAAAGGATTATCTCAAGTATATATTATCGAATATATAAAAATGATGATCAATATGGGCACATATGCCATTACAGGTGAATATGACTCTCGACTCATTGAAATACTTGATCCTATTGATGAAAATGGTATTGATCTTAGAAGTTCAACATCATATAAAACTGTAATAGGTTTATGTCAAGCACCTGCCGAATCATATGACATTGTTTTGAAGTTTGAAGGATCTGAGAAACAATCTGTATTGAAGAAAGAGATATGCTGTGGGTGCAGTGGCTTTTTGGCAAAGTGGGATATTATAATTCAGCATATTAAGCAATTGAATAATGAGATGTCCAAATCCCAAGAACAAAGATTAAGATTGAAGCTACTCCTTTTGATTAGAGACTTAGCTCCGATGGTTCTTTCACATGTTGACCAAACAAGTGGTGATTTAGGTTCAATTCCGAAAATCATTGATTTCCAAATAAATACCAAAAAATAATGTCTAAATCTGAACAATTAATTGTTTAACTATTAAAAGGTGAATTTAGAAATAGAGATCTTCAGTTCTCCATTTCTTTGATGGACAAGAAGCCCTAATTTCATTTAACAAAGTAGCTTTGTCTGTATTCTGGCAGAGGTGGGTGAATATTTGAAGCTTAGATAGTTCATGTTCATCGATTTCGCCGCAAAAAACTCGAAATCCCTCGATTGCAGCACGATAACAATCATACTGAATATTTTCGACAAACTTGTCACCATAATTTCCACCATTTGGATCCAAACGACGGGCAATATTCATAAAGGTTTGAGTAGAAATTTCTCTTCTGTTTTGTTCCCTCTCAAGGGCGTCTTGTAAAACTGATCTCTCAGAATCAGATTGTACTTTGAGCAATCTCCTCTTGATAAATTCAATAAATACTTGTGATGTTTGAATACCATTAGGAACTGCATTATCTTCATCACCAACTTCACCATTTTGAACCTTAACTGGTTGAGATTTCATAAGAAAAGAAGAAATTGGACGCTGAGCAACCTTAAAATCACCGTAAGCGCTTACATGAGATCTGGATGTGGATTTAGCAGCGTAGTTAACCGATTCAAGAATTGGCGATTCTGGATTCTCTAATATGAATTTCATAAAGTGTTGAGTAAACTCGTTAGTCCTAAATGTTCCAAGATCTTCATCCCATTGGGCAGAATATGAAGATTGAGTAGGGCCTGCTGCTGATATAACAAAAACACCAGGAATTGTAATGTTACGAGCAACAGATCCAGAATAACATGCTTCTATAACAAAGAAAACGTTCCTGAACTTCTTTTTCTTTTTCATCTCAGATAATGTGTGAGCTATATGGTCTGTATAGATTTCAGGACCATTATTGGCAGGAACACATAATAATCCGGGAGCACCATGATCATCGTAATAGATGAATATATCATCCTCTTCAGTGGTCTCAAGAGCCCTTCCATTATGAGTATCGCCCAAAAGAACTCGCATAAAATTCTCTGCTGTGGCTTCTTTGCCGGAATAATCAATGGCATGTTCACCGGGATAAACATTTTTGTGATCAGATGTTGAAAAAACCTTTCCCTTATATGGATTCATCCGATGGCTTACAACATCGTTGTAAGCAAGTAAAATCAAATTCGACTTATTGAAACCTCGCTCGCTAAGGATATTATAAATGCGAAAAACATCAGCTTGGTGGCGATAATTATTATATCCCCGTGACCCGGCCATTAAAACAGCCCATTGGCGGGATGACCCAAAAACTGTTAAGATAAACAGTAGCATTTAGAACCAATTGACAATTTTGTCATAATTGAGAGGAATCCGTCAAAAACCAATCAAAAAGTGGATATCTGTTACGGTTTCTTTATGTAAAGTTAAGGCACTTTTGTGTTTATATAATCGTCAACGATAAATAGAATAATCGGTTCTTTTTCAAATTCGTTTTTGAGAATTAACACGATTAAAACAAAATATGAATATAGAAGAGATAAAACTGGACGATGGTTTTGATTATCATTTGGATCAAAAGGAGAAGGATAAGATAATGCGAATCGTACCTCAGCATCAAGCTCGAATCCATTTGGCATTTAGGGCTCATCTGAGAATTTCTAATCAGGTTCATGAGAACTCTGTTGTTGCTCTTTCTGAGCATATGGTAACCATATGTGTTAGATCATCGAGAATTATAGGCACAGTTTTGAAGTTCAAGACGAGTTTTCATTTATTTGATATTATTCGTTTTGTAACAATTAGCGACACTACTGTCATAATAGATCACAAAAATTTTTCTGTTTTAATATCTTCTTCTATTTGCATGAGGTTTGCGAGAAGTTTGATTAGGAATTTCATTCTCGCTGCTCCCAATCTGCCGGGGCAAATGCGATTTCAGTTCATTTGTCACAACCCCAAGTATTTCCCATATTTTAACCCATCACTTTCTCCATCACAAATGTTTCAGTTTTCTTACAATTCATACTGTTCTTATTATAACACTACTTATTATCATGAGATTCCTCAGTATTTTCATTCTCTTGTAACCTCTGGAAATGGAATATTCGATGTCTCTCAGCTTCCCACTTATTTATTAGAATGCGGCCTTGGAATTAATGCCGATCTTCGTCCTGTTGCTTCTGCAATCATGTTCAACCCATTTGTTTATGGTTTTGTTTGTTCAGATTTTGCCCGCCCTGATATTGTGAGTATCTCTGCTTCTATTTTAATTTCTAATCCCAACGTAAAAATAATTAGGCTAGTTAATACCAATTCACAAAGGGGATGTTTTGAAGTCGCCAAAGCAATACAAAAATTTATATATTCTGATGTTAGATATTGGGATTTCAGTTATAATCATCTTCAAGATATTGGAGAATTTACAATAGCTTTGCAACAATACCAAGCTCAAGTTGAATCGATCAAACTTGATTTTTGTCAACTTCAGGATATTTGTATCGAATCATTATTTGATTCAATAATTTTGAACAAGAATTTGCATGGTTTAATACAGTTATCTATTATGGGCAATACCATAAGAAAAGAAAATAGCGTTTTATATGGGAAAATGTTAAGAAAACTGATAAGAGCCTCAAACAAACTGAAAACTTTAAGGTTTGGACCCATAGATATGGTAAGATATGCGCTGAACCCCTTTATCGGAAAAAATTCTAAATTACAGAGCATAACATTTTATAAATGCAGTTTTGTGGAAGAAGATGGTGAAATTTTGGTTAAAGCAATTTCTAATATGAGCAAACTTGTCGAGCTTGAAATTTTCGATTGTAAAATAGGTATCAGTCATTTAGAGAGTGTTTTATCAGTTATCAGCAATAATCCCCTCTGTATATCATTTAAATTACATTTAAACACAATGGGAATACACGGATCATATCTAACTTCTTTATTAACCATGTTGTCATCATTATCTTCAAAATTGACTTCATTATCGCTTAATAATAATGGGATGGGTGTGAATGATCTTCGGAATCTTGTTGGATCTTTAAAGGATTACCAGAATTTGAATGAACTATCTCTATCTGGGAATTTTTCATATAAATTGACAGGAATAGCTTCTGCATTAACCGAGATATTAGAGCTTACTCAAGTTCATAATATCAAAATTTCTGGATCTCAAACAAAGAAACTTAAGAATGAAGCAGCTTCATTTATTTGTGGGCTTTATACTTGTAATCATATCAACTCTTTAGATATCTCTGGAAATTCTATTGGAGACACATTATTATCATGTATTCAGAATCTCATTCGAGTTAATCCATCCCTCCAAAATATTGTTTTGGATGGAAGTTCTTGTTCAAGTTTTGATGTATTTGAATCTTTGATTAACTTTGCTTCAAAATCGATGGCTTTGACGCACTTTCCATTTCCGATAAAAGATGCCTACGAATTATTATCATCATCAAAATCTGATTTATCCAAACTTACAAATACCATTACAGCATTACAAACCTCACTACAAAGGAGTTTACTTAAGAATAGGTCACAACTTGGAATTCATTCAGACCTAACATTTTTAAATGACGAAGTTCTGAATTCAATCATTGATACATCAACATTTGAAGTCAATGAAAGACTAATTGGAATGCCAGTCCATGAGCATTCAAAAATCACACAAATTGTAGGCTTGCCTTTGCCTTTTGATAATGAAGAACCTCCTGAAATAAATGATGAACAAGAAAAGAATAATATATCAGAGCACGATGATCCAAATGAAGCATACACAAATTCATCAAACTTCGATCCTGTCAGAGATAGTGCTGTCGAAGATTCGTTGAAAACGCTTCAATTTAATAGCCTTTGTCTCAGAAGACCACACTTCGTTCAGGTTCTTCAAACCAAATCATCTCTTCCTTCTATCCCAGAAAGTGTCTCAACATTTGATCCATCAAGTTTGAAACCACAGGACGATGACGAAGTACAATCAAATTAGCGTTTCTTGGCTCTTTTTTCTGTTTCCCATATCTTATAAGTATCATTTATTACGCCAACAATGTTGGTGCTCTTCAAGTCTTGTAAAGTTATTATTGTAGACGAATAATCTTTAATATTTATGCTTTTTTCCAATTGTTTAAGATGTGCAATTCCAATATAAAAACAAAAATCAAGGATATCCTCAATATTTGAAAATAAGGTATCCCATAATAAAAGGAGAGTTGGGAGATCATATTCTTGGGCAAATAATAAGTTAAACCACCTATAACTATATATTGCTGGGTGAATTGTAAGGTCCTCCAGCGATTTGGCAAATTGAGGCATATGCACTTTGAGCTTGGATGAGAACATATCAAGGCAGTGAAAAATAATAGATGATTGATCCTGTGTGGTGTATAATTCCTGAAGCCGTGTTGATGTAATTAGGTTTTGGAACATAGAAAACGTCACAGCTTCCATTAGATTGTTGTCATTTCGAAACAAAGCACATGCCCTTATTACCACATAATACAAAGGAGTGATTATCTCATTAAACCCTTGTATATAGCAAAGAGTCCTATTACATTGTGCAAAAACAAATAATATTCTCTCAAGTCTCCTAATATACCCAATGTGAGACCCAAGCATGTGCTTAATCTTATATTCTCGTTGAGGAGGAAAGAACAAAATTTGTCTACTTGTTCTAATAATATCATTGTATATCCGAAACATAAGCTGTGAATCAGGAAGATCGATTGACTCACAAGCTAAATTATCAATGGCAAGTTGTTCGTTCCATTTATCTACTTTGAATTCCTTAACGAAAAGCCAATAGCTATCTTTAATATCCTCTAAAACATGATCCCATTGGCTGGGATTCATCGGATATACCCCTAGAAGAACCAACCATGCTAAGCATCTATCCTCTGGAGGATTCTCTTCAAGTGTTCGTGAGCAAATGCTCCGGATTTTCTCCTTATTTATCACATTTTCTTCCGCATTTGGAAGAACTAGAGGCAGAATCTCGAAGTTTAACTCTTCCTCCATTTTGTTATTATATCTTGAGGTATATATCCCTTATCGTTCATTACATAATTTATTCAATTATTACAATGTTTCTTTCGTCAAAATCCCTGTCTCGCATCCCTCAATCTGTTGTTGAGAATGATTTTGTATTTATTGTCGATAGTGAATTATATCGCACGAATAGGATCTTGGCATGCTTTTTGTCTCCCAATGTCTGCCGCATTCTTGCTGAAGATAGCCTTGCATGTGAGTTCAAGATCAATCATAAAGATAGCTCGAAAGCATTCCCTAAAATAATGGCCATGTTAAAAGGAGAGCCTCTTGAGTTAGATCCGAGACAATTTTCATCTGCCAGAGAAATTGCTCAGGAATTAGGCAATTCGGAACTAATTTCATTGATCTCTAATAAGGATCTTCCCGATGAGAAACTATCCCTTAGCTCTTCAATTACAACTGTTTTTTCAGACATCGAGCATAAAGACTCTATCAAAATGGTTGCATCAAACCTTTATTGCATCCCTGAGAATCATCTTATGGCATTTTCCCTGCAGGCTTATTGTAAAATCCTTTCATCACCTGATCTATGCGTTACCAACGAGGACACCCTTTTCAAGCTTATTTGCAAACTATGCGCTAAAGATGAATCATATCAGTCTTTGTTTGGATATGTGATGTTTGAGCATTTGTCAATAGATTGCATCAACGATTTCATCAAAATGGATAACATACCTAAGACAGGAGCAATATGGAGCGCTATCACAAAGAGACTAACTTTGCCCCAGATCAATACTAAACCGATGCATAAGAGGCATACTATTCATATTAGGAATGTTAAGTATATTGGAGAACCTTGGGGTGGAATAGTTGATCTCCTAAGAGAAGAGTCACAAGGAAACCCAATGGTTAAGAACCTAATGAGAGTTGTGGCTTCAACAACAGGACATGGAAGGGTTGACCAGATTCTTGATCGTGATTTCATGGACTTCTGGAACTCAAATAATGAACCTAATCAATGGATTAAGTTTGAATTTATGGGATATTCTTACGAGCCTACTCATTATACTCTGAAAACATTTAATTATGAGCCTGGTAATAACCATATCAAGAGTTGGGTTTTCGAGGGATCTCTTAATGGCAATGATTGGGAAATAGTTGATGAGAGGACAAACAACTCGGATTTAAACGGCAATGGATTCATCTTCACATTCGACTGCCGGCAAATGAAGAAGCAATACAAGTCCGTACGGATCAGGCATACTGGAAAAACCCACAATGACAAAGACTTCTTAGTAATCACTAACATCGAGTTCTTTGGGATTCTAAAAATCGAAGATTAAACCAAGAAAAACTATATTTGTTTAGCAACATTTTTTGGGTGTTGAATTCACTTGGGCAGTGAGTTCAAGGGACTCTGCTTTGCTATGAGTCTGGGTGTTCAAAGAGGCTCTTGTGATTAACTCCATAGCAATCCCAGTAAACAGTTCTTGAACATTGTTACCTGATAAGGCAGATGTTTCTTTAAACAGAGAAATATTATTAGAACCAGCAAATTCAAATATTTGAAGTTCTTTTAAGACTCTGGCTTCAACAAGATCTGATTTGTTAGCAGCTAGAGCGATAACCACACTTTCTGGGCCTTTTTCTTTGAGTTCACCAAGCCAAACAGCTGCATCATTCAATGATTGGGAAGATGTGAGATCACAGACCAATAATGCTGCATGGGCATCTCGATAGTACATTGCTGCTAAGGAACGGTATTTTTCTGATCCTCCTGTGTCCCAAATTTCGATTTTAATTGGTTTTTGGCCATCAATATTAATGATTTTGGACAAAAATATGGCACCAATTGTAGATTCCGAATTTGCGGAAAATCTATCATGGGCAAATCTGTTAACCAAAGAAGTTTTTCCACAAGAGGGAGCGCCAAGCAAAACGATTTTAAAAACTTGATAATCAGTGTTAAATGAAGAACGCATAAAAATACTTAACCGCACAGGTAATTCTAGGTCGAGTCTTTACTGTATTCCAAGTGCTCTGCTGTCTATTTGTCTCTGTACTAGCTTTTGTCTCGATGTCCAAGAGCTTCCTGGGATATAGCCAGGAATCTGAAGTGGAAGATTAAGAAGATTGTCAATATCTTCTTGAATGTAGGCTCCTTTATCATAAAATGTACTAGCTTGAATATGACTAAGCTTGATGTCAATTGAGTGAGGAGGCATAACACACTTTTTATGAACCCATGAGAGATCTATACTGGGCTCTAAATATCTGAATTGAATGAAGAAGAAACTCATATCGCTGTCTGATTTGGTAACTTGTCCCCATATAGGTCCATCAATCTCCTTCCGGTCTTCAATCTCTCCGATAGATAAGTTGCTTGCAAAGAAGATCTTTGTGAATCCAAACTTATTCCTAAGGAATTCTTCCGCAGTTAGGCACAGATCGGTTTCTTCCATTACTTTTTTCATTATCTTGCTATCAATAAAAGGAACATGCACGTGTCCTTTCCATGCAGCTAATCCTCCTTCTAAATCAACTGTGAATTTGGTTGGATAATATTTCGATAGTTGCGATGACGGATTGGTCATAAGGCTTTGCATAACAGGCGGAAGGCAATGAGCTGATTGAGGTGGAAGAACTGACATGAGTTGCCATAGTGGTAGGTATGGACTTCCCCTTTCAAATGTGAATAGTTTAGAATCTCTTGATAATAGGTTGAAGTCAGACACACAAGGAGCTGAGTAATATGGATAGTACCAATCCCAAGATATGCAACCATGCAAATAATAGTTCAATACCCATTTCATACCCTTCATGAATTCATTCACAATTGCTATCCTATCTTCGTTCTTTTGTATTCCAAACCTAGAATGATAGTAATCCTTTTTCAACTTTTCCTTATTAACATCCTTATTATCTGATTCTTCCTTAAAATCGTCATGTTTGTCAGCTTGGTTTTTACGAGGATTCTTTTTTTCTGATGGTGCTTTCGTGATGTCGGGGTCATCATTGTTACAAACCTCATTCACTAATTTCTGAATCTCAGCAGCCTTCTGAGTAGGGTTAACAATCGAAACTAAGCCATTTAACTCCCCACGGTCAAGTTGTGCCATAAAATAGGCAGTTCTTTCCAAATCAATACCTCCATTTTTTGTTAAATATGCACCCAAAATTGGAAGATTCTCTCTATATTTCCTAATGATATCAAGTACAGCACCTCTTTGAATTGATAAACCAGGTAATGAAGGAATAAAATCATTTCCAGCAGAAAAACACAAAAATATGAAATCATCAAGTGCATATTCTAAATTCCAAGTAAATTGAAGCTTGTGAGGTTTCAAATCTTTCTCAAGATACTGTCGTAGTACCCATAAAGATACGAAATGGAATGTTTTTGGTCCAATTGGTCTTGGTACTGGAATTTCACCTGGTATTTCTTCTTTTTTAGGTTCTTCTTTGGTATCAAGCACATTTTCCCTAATGATAGTGAAATAAGGCTCATGCGAAGCTAATCCTAAAAATATCAAGTCCGCATCAAGACCATATATGCAATGATGCCTATTTCCATCATATTCTGATTCAATTCTTTGAGATCGGATAAAATCCATGATTTTATGCTCGCCTTCACCTGGAACGGAGCTATCTGAGATTACAATATTAATATTTGCCCATGCTGGATGGCATCTTTGCATTCTTTCTACAAAATCTGTTAGAAAACGAGCGAGACGATCCATGAAAGGGGTTCCTGGAGTAATAACATTGCTATCATGATCTTTCAAATAATTTGGATTTGATAACTCATCAATAACTGCTTCATTTGGGTTATCATTGTTTTTTTCTTCCCATAATTTATTATATCTATTATTTGCAGCCTCTTTTGCAGATCTATATCTTCTAGATCTTTGTTGGTTCATTTTAGCTCGAGGAGCCACACCATCAATTGCCATGAATAGCAAAAATCGAGGCCTGACTATATTAAAAAGCCTCAATACATATTGCTCAATATTCCTCATAACATCTGCCTCGCATTTAGGAGGCTCAACTCCCTCTGGGTGGAAGCAAGGGTGAATAATTCCGTTCATATCCAAATATAAGCAATCAAATTCCCTATCCCCCTGAGTATTTGGATTGGGCTCTACTGTATCTGTGTTTGATGGATCTTCAATACAATTAGATATGATTAATGGGTAGTATTTTGATAGCCAGCGAAAAAAGGCAGGAACACCCATTAAAAATAAGTCTTTTAAGATTAAGGTATTTCTTGTCATTAGGATGATTAAAGCTCGAATACCGTTTTAAATTTGGAATATGAATTTTCTTGAAGAGTGTATGGAAGAGATATCTGAAATCGAACCTAATTCTATTTTTCTAGATGAAATAAGTGATGATTCTTCTTATAGCGAGGGATTTGGAGATATTAGTATCATTCATAATAGCTATGACGTAACTCCTATAGTTCTTTCACTGGATATGCCCCAAAGAGAACCGGTAATTGATACTGAGGATGATTACGTTTGTCAAGGAATGGATGATTTTTTTGCTGATTTCAAGTCATTTTTGGGACCAGATATCGTGTTTCAACTCGAATCAAAAAATTGGAAAGATAGAGCACGTGCACTTAATGATATTCAATTAATGTTTGAACACGAGGAAAATATGAACGACTATGCAGAGATATTATTGGATGGATTAAGAAAATTACCAGGAACTAGTGAGAAAAATATCTCTGTTTCTCAAGTATTTGTGGATTTAATCAGAAATATAATAGTAAAATCTGATAGAATCCGAAAAGCTGCAATCACGCCATATTTTCCATTTTTCATCGAAAAAATCCCCCAAAAAAAGCTTTTTAAACCATGCTGTGACTTGATTATGATTATTACCAAGTGTTTTTGTCCATCATACACACTTTACAATTTAATCACTTGTGTTTCATCCTTAAAGAATCCGAAATATATTTCATCAATTCTCGGCCTTTCTATTGACATTTTGTCGGAATATGGGCCATCAAACCTGAATATTGAGAAATATATACCTCATCTTCAATCATACATTTCGCATCAGAATGCATCTCTTCGGACATGTGCAATTTTCATATGCTCCCACCTATACATAGCGTATGGTAATACTATTTTTAAGTATTTATCTGATCTCTCATCGAGTACTAAGCAAAAAATTATTTCAGAAAGCACAAAGATTAATGAAATATCTATCACATTCCAAGAATATTACAGAAAACCCCGAACAAGCCCAAAAACTAAGTCTCCAAGAAAAAGCGAACCTCAAACGGAGAGCATAATGGGTATTATTGGCCGAAGTGTTTCGATCAATAATGATGATATCAGTTTTTATGATCAGAAACAGATTATTCAAATCGTATCTCAAGTCATATCTCAAAATAGGAGCTTTGGCATATCAGATGAATTGGGTCAACTAATCAAATTATTATCCACAATTGCAAATCAAGGGAATAAGAATATTATTGAGCAAATTTTGTGTTTACTGGAAGAATTGGCCCTATCTTGTAAAGATAATGTTTCATCATATTCCAGCCTTATCGTCTCGGTAATAATTAGTGGATGGAGTGATCAGAGACAAGCCATAAGAGAGCAAACAACAAGAACAGCATGCTCATTTAGATCACCAAGCTTGTTTCTGAGCAAAGCACTTTCTCAAAACAAGTTTTCATCAGATATGAAGAAAGAGTTTTTATGTTGGATTGAACTTGAGTTGGAGTATTTTTCTAATTCTGATCTCGAATTAATGTCAACTTTTTTGTTTGATTCCATTGATGATAAGATACCAGAAGTTAGAAAAAACTCAATAAGTATTTCTAAATTGATATATAATAGAATTCCAAAATATATTGAATCTATTATTTCTACTTTCAACGAAGGCAAAGTTATGCGTATAAAAGAAATTTTGAATATGCCAACTGAGTCAAAACGAGACAGAAAGAACAAGTCTCCTCAAAAAGCATTTGCTGAAGATTTTACTTCCACAGAGAATGAAAAGGAAATGAGGTTATTATCAATTGAACATAATTTTGGCTTATCAATAATAACTGATATAGAAAAAAGAGCTCATATGGATATTTATGTACAAACAAATATGAAGAAATGTTTTTCAAAAGGCATATTAACCAAATTCTTCAATAGTTTTGATGACAATGTTTGTAACTATATAATAAAGAGAGCCACAGATAATGATAAACAAGTTTATAACTGCAGTGATTTAATATCATTTTTCATCATTTTAAAAATGATATCGGGACACTTTCAGTGCTCAAGTTGTTATTTAAATGTTATTATGAGTATATATGGCAAAAACAATAATGTGTCAAACAAAGAGGTGGATATAATATTACCTACTGTTTTTCATTTGATGGAGAAAAACGAGAATTACGTAGATGAGTTTAGTGATGTAATTAGTCATCTAAGGCAACATTGTTCTCATCAATTCTTTTTTGAAAAAATTATTTCATATGGCCAACAAAGTACAATTAATGGGATCATTGAGATTTTGCACCATCTTCAATTTTTTGTGTCAAACACTCCAAAACCAGATCTTATTATTGAGTTTGCATACAAGTATTGCGATCATGAAAATCTAAATATTATGACTAGTGCTAGGAGCCTACTGGCTTTAACAGTCTCCTTCCATCCATGCTCACTTCTTTATAAATATATTAAGCCTATTAATGATTCTAAGTATGACATGTTATCAACATTTCTGCCAAACATGCCTCAAATAACTCAGTTTCCCCTGAAGGGCTTTTCTGAATCTTTGATGAAAGTTTCTTTGCTCAAACAATTGCAAGATGCAATATTCAGGAATGATTTGAACACATGTTTTTTTGTACATGATATTGAGAATGAATTTTTGCTGGATAATGTGGATTGGGTTCTGATGAAGCATCTTTTATTCGCGGTATTTCATATTATATCAAGATGCAAAACTGATACCAATGAATTAATGAGATTGTTCTCTGTTTTGATATTCTTTGGAAATAGGTATCAAAAGCAAATATTACTTATTAACGGAGTTTGGCAGCTTCTTGATAGTAATATTCGAAAACTTTTTGAACTATTGCCATATATTGATCTGTTCACTGAAATTCAAAAAAGAATTGAACTTTTCAATCAAGAAGTTACTTATGATTCGTTTTTTTGCAAGGTGTGGGTTTCTTTGATGAAAAGGATTGATAATCAATCAGAAAAAAACGTAAAACAGAGACAAGATCTCTTCAAATTCGCATTGAATAACTTAAAAGATAATAGTGATGGTTCAGTTTTATCTAAACTGATTGAAGCACTATATCACTGGACAAAAGAGTCACCAAAAACACCTGAAAACCATCCTAGATCGATTCTTCTTGATTCAAACCCAACCAGGTTATTATCTCCATCTCCAAAACCTATAAACAAACAGCTGATGAATTCCTCACCTTTGAAAACAGAATCACCAATTATCAATACTAGTTCAAATATTACAAATTCTCCTGTCAAACATATTGAAGAATTTGATTCGCCAAAATCAAACAGTGCCTCACAGAAAGAAAAAAAACTTAATATACTTGCTTTGGATCAAAACCCTAAAAGCATAGGGGAGAGAGATGAAATCAAAACCCCGAAAAAGGACAATCATCAAATAAGGTTTGCATCACCAAGCCATGATTTAGAAATATCAGATTCAATTGAAGACATTGCAGATCAGAATGTCGACCTTAAAGATATCTATCAGAGAATGAAATTCTTAAAAGATAGGTGGTTTTCATAGCAAAATAAAATATGTTAATTAATCATCTGAATAATACTCGTACTCGTTATCTGTTGGATCGCAAAAAATAATCTCATCTTCCTCCATTTCAGAATCCGCCTCAGGTTCTTCATTTTCCTTCATTCTTTGTGTTCTATCTAGGATGCGGTAAAGACATAATCCACCATCTTGTGTGGAGCTCTCATCAACAATAAAACGTCTATCATCACTATTCATGACATCTTCTTCTTCATACTGTTCTAAATCAGTTACAATTTGACTTGACGATCCTTTTTGTGCCTGAGATTCAACAAATCTTTGCATTAGAATTGTCCTTTTTCCAACAGATCGATTTGGTTTCTTAACAACTATTGGAGAATTGACAACTGATGATATATTATCAGATATCGATGTTGAAAATCGATCAATTTCATCAATAATTACAAAATCAATCTCTGATTCCGATATATATGAAGAAGAATCTGTTTCGGGGTTAATTTCTTTTTCTTTTCCCTTTTTATTACCATCAGAACTCAATTCTTCGAAGATTTGTTTCAATTGATCCAATCCATCCATTTTAATTCAAGAAAAAAAATGATGATCAATAACAATATTTAATTAAAAACATATATATTCATTATTTTTTGGGAGAAAATCGCTTAACAGTTGGTGTATTAGTTGGATCGCTAAACCCAGAAATCTGCTGGATATCTATTTTTTTCTTATTGAGATGAATTATAATAAATCTATCTTCAGAATAGTTAATATCCTTAAGGGTTTGACTTTCTTCAAGGATTTTTCCGTCGTATATCAATCGAATATGCTTAATATCCGCTTCCATTTGTTTTTGGAGACTAATTCTTATCGATGCCACTGTAAAATGTTGTTCTGCATCAATAAGATACCGAGTATTTCCGATTGTTCTTAATGCAACTTTCATAAATCTGTCACTTTTAGTAAACAATTGTAACGAATCTTCTCCAAAAACAAAAAAAACGTCACCAATGATATAATGAACATAAGCATCTCTTTATTGTGTTCTTATGGTAACTATTTTAGTTCTAATTATTTTAGATTGAGTTATAATAATATGTTTAGTTCTATTAGTTTGAAGAATTGCCGCTTCGAAAAATCTTTTTGCTCAATTTTTAAGAGTTATGGATCTCCATGTGTTTTTGTATCTCAAACAAGGTTTTCAGGTATGTTGGGTAGCATATTGAGTATGAGTTCTCTTTCAAATGCTAATATAACTGCTCCTCCATCATTTACGGTAACAAACACATTTCTTGATTGTGTATTCTCCTCGATCAGGAATGGTAATGATGTTTGTTTTATTAGGAATTCAGGTATGTCCATATATTTTTATAGATGCGGGTTTTATTATTGTTATGGTAATATTTGTGGAATGGCTCCAGGTTACAATTTCACAAGCAAGTTCTTATGTATTCATAACTGTGATGGACCTAACCATCCTGGGTATCATTTTCCATCAGATAGCAACGCTATCTTATATGTGAGCATGAACTATTCAATTGAATACTTGTCTTCAAAACAAGCATCAGCAAGTCTGTATGGAGGCTCATATGTTGGTTCAAGAAACGATTTTGATTTTTTCTATAATAATGCAACAAACAATGGTAGGTCGGATATTAACTCTGGTTTTAGCTTTCAAAAAGCTCCCACATCATGTATTAAATACCAGTATAATATTATTCATCAGTGTATTGGAACAGTTTTGTTTAGAAGTGAAGTTGCAACAACAATTGGTTTTTCATATTGCAATATGATGAATAATACAGCAACAAGTACATTCATGTCATTTATATCTGGAGGTGTTGTTTTTGATAACATTGTCTATTATCATAATACATGTCCTTCAATTGCTCCAACAAATAATGGGAGATCAGTTTCATTTTCTAATTCTGTTTTTGATATATCTCAACCAATCATTCCTTCAATTAGCTTTTCTGGCAATTGTCAATATTCTACACAAGGACAATTGGTTTCAGTTCAAACTTTTCATTCAGTATTATGCTTTGCTCTTGGTAGTTTTCCTCCATCATATTCAGATGTGCCTTTCAGAACAATCAAAGGATCCTTTTTTGTTTTCGTTGTTTCATTCCTCAATCTTAATACCATGTAACTAATAAGAAAACATTTTGGAGACTAAAACTCAATTGATGTAACCTATTTGTGATTATTTGCTATATGAGAGGTATATCAGCATTATAATAAAACGAATTGGGGAATTGTGATTGAAAAGTGATTGTAATGATGAATGAGCAGTATGTGTATTGTTCTTGATGAGAATTTGAGAGCCAAAATTACCAATTTTGGTCTTTCAAAGGTGAAAACTCGAAATCAAACAATTATAGGTGTCACAAATTTTGTTCTTGGATCTCCAAATTGGAAAGTTCCAGAAACATATGATGAGAATAATTGTATACAGAGAAAGCTGATATTCATTCTATTTGAATCGTTTCTTTGGAGCTTGTAACATGTGAGCATCTATTTGAAAAAATGCATGGTTCGTTGACTCAGTGGTACTACGTATGCTCGCGTGACGTTCTTCAAATGAGCTGGAAGAAACAACAAAAAAGGATGGGCTAGTCTCTTTCTTTGATTCATTATTTGATATCATGTTTTGTTCTTTTTCTAATAAATCAGATATGTGCAAGGTTATTTTGATCAGATGTAAGGATGGTATGGGCTCTTCAACTTTAATTTTATCTGGTATCATAACTTTCAGATCACCATTTATTTCAGATATTACAGGAGCCTTCTTGTTTTTATGGTTTTTTCCACAGTCATAGTGGCCACACAAATTTTCTCAGAATTTGTAAAAAATTCTTATTATTTTCAATAAAAAAGTTACTCAATTCTATTTTTTCAATTTGTGTGGTATTGATTGAATATTCTATTTTATATTGGTTTCACAAATTGAGGATGTTTATGTCAAGAATTTTACTCTTCTCCCAGAGTATTCCTTTTGGTTGTGTCAAGTATCAATTTATGAAGAAAATATGGAATTGAATTCGGGTTCAAAACTAAAAGTAACAAACATTTATATGTCAAGGAACACAATGATTCTTCATAATAGAGCTTCATTAGAATTTGGTGGTAAATATGAATTATTTTTCAAGCTAAATCATCCTAAGCAAATTCATATTTATTGGGATACATATGATCCATCCCCATATGATGGAAAAATCGATAAAACTGCCCCAATAGTCATATCAGGCAATATTGATGATAATATTATCTCATATTGCACGTTATATGTAAATCAAACGGATCCAAATTATGTCTACTCTGCTCATCTCGAGGTGATGCGTTATGAAATTTTTCCGAAAATTTATGAATACCAATTAGGAATCAAGTACAATATGACGAAATTACCAGAAAGAACTCCATTCCAAACTACCCCACCTGAAACTCCAGATCGATCACCCTCTATCACACAAACATTCGCAAAAACCCATGATTTAACAGAAATGCCAACAAAAACAGGAGAATCAGATTCAAAGAAATCAGGCGGACCAAATCCTTATGTCATTGCATTTTCATTCGGAGCAATTGTACTAATAATATTGGCCTATCTCTGGAAAAAGAAAAATGAGGATATAACCACAATTGGAATACCACTTAATATATAATAAAAATATGGAAATATCCATATATTTAATCAAATTTCTTTCAAAATCTCTTTGAGATCAAGTTTTGCATTAGTAACCGGAAAGCATCCATTTTTCCTTAATAATGATAGAAAATCAATGGACAATATTGTCAATGTGATGTTCACAATTCCAAATAGTGTTTCTTTCAGCTGTCAGTCACTTATCAAGTCTATTCTTGTTTCAGATCCTAAGAATAGACCAACAATTAAAGAGATACTTAATCACTCATGGTTTGAGAATGTTAAGTTGTATGAAGGTGATAATCCTTTTTCTTCTAGCATACCAACCATTCCAATGAAACAAGATAGAACAATTGCAGAATTGTCTGACCATTCTACAGACTCAGAAGATAATCTGGTACATACAGGTATATACTTCAGACCCGGATTCAGTTCATATCGTGAATGGTCGAAAAGTAATGGAAGTATTAATGAACACCCCCACAGAGATTCATCCAGAAGCACACTTCCATTGTATTTCTCGAAAGGAATCAAGCGAAAACAACCATTAACAGGGAAGAAAATCCCCTTAAAGCACTATGGAACTGCTAATAAGTTGACATTTGAATCTATCATTGAGTAACCCAAATACATAAGACATTTTCTCTTTAATGATAACCAATTCATGACTAACACAGATATCTCTTTACTGATCAGTATTTCATCAATCTCTCTTCATCATATTAGAGTAGAGGAAAATCTAATAAATTGTTAAACAATTCCACTCATATGTAATCATACTAACACACAGTCTTTCAAGAATCTTGTTGTTCAAAGAATAGAAGAATGTCATTTTTTAGAAGATGCCAGAAGTTGCTTTTCATTATAGGGATCAAATCAAAAGAGCAGAAAAGAGGTTTTTGTTGTGTTTGGATAAGTATTGCAAAGATTATTTTAGTCAAGATCGAATTGATTTGAATGATTCTTGTGATTTTGGAGTTTTTTGTCATTTCATTGATTTTCTTGTTTCAGGACGTATTCCTATTCATAAAAATGATCAGATTGGTGTTTATAACTTATTAAAAGAATGGGAATCCAGTTTCAGTTTGTTTGATTCTTTTCGTTTTCGTCTTTCAACACAAGAGAAAGATGGAATTCTTTTTTATAATGGTCAAGAATATCGAGTGAGTATTGGAAGTTTGTTTCTTCATAGTCGAGTCTTTCGAGAATTCTACATGAATAATAGTGAAATGGTTTTCCACATTGATCTTTTGTATTCTGAAGAATCATTTGAAGAATTCTTGGATCTGATTCATAACAAAATCAGTGTTCCAAAAGTTGAAAATGCAGGGGATGTTTATGATATTTGTAATTCTCTTTGTTGTGGATTTCTTTGTAGTGATTCTCATTGTCAAAAACTTGATGATGATTCATGTGAAAGAGTTTTGTATGTTCTACTTAGAAATCAGAATAATGATTATTTTGATTTATCTTCTTATGAGAGTTCAGTTATTAGAAACATTGAAAGATATTTAAGAATGGAAAGTTTTTGTTCAGTGTCTATTCCATTATTATGTCGAATTTTAGGATCTTGTAATCAGACATTTTCATTATCATCTTTAGAACCATTTTTGATTGGATGTATGAAGCATCATGGAATTGGAGCTAAAATCCTTCTAAACAATATCAAATATCAAAAACCTTCAAATCTAACAGAACTGAACCAATTTCTGAAAATAATGTCTTTTGAAAACTCAAATGATATATATGATCACACAAATCATGTTCTATCATCATTTGCAAGAGAATTTGAAACTATCAAAGACGAAAATCGAAGACTTTTTGAGAACAATCAACAAACAGTAACAGAACTGAAGCATGA
>JGI24731J21663_1001223_pt1 | contig 21150 bp, 17 predicted proteins | sample EPASupsiteHSE605_FD_21663 | JGI IMG/M metagenome (IMG submission 21663) | reverse complement strand
TACTTCGTTAAACTCCTATATTACGAAGTTGGGAAAAATTTAGTTAATTGTTGAAATTATTGTTTTAATTGTAAGTTTTATTGCAGTATCATAATATGATTCATAATCTCTTAAATCTAAATGGATGGAATAATACTTGCCATTTTTTTGGAAAAAATAGTCTTGAACTGTGTAATTGGTTTTAGTATTAGTTATATTGATAAATTTAACTGATACTCCAGAAATACTTTTATTTTCAGTTTTTACAGTGTAAATATCAGATAAACTTGATGAATTTTTGTATTTTGATTCATACTGATAATCAGTATTATATTGTGTTAGACGGAGTGTGATTTCATAGGGAACTCCAAAATTCACAGAATAATAATTGGTGAATTCCACCGAGTCATTTTTGATACTACTGTTTACTAAAGTCCACCAATTAGAACCCATATTAAAAGTTGAATCTGAAACATGGTATTCAGGGTCAGGATTATTACCAACTCCGCTAAACCCTCCCGCATATCCATAAACAGATACAAGCAATACTGATACAATTATGAATAGAATCTTATCTTTGAATTCCATCAAAACTGATATCTTCACACCAAACTACTTAAAAGTAATGGAATAATATCAAACGAACAGTTAATTTAACGACCATACAGTAAAAGTAACTATCCAATAAAGAAGTATAAGGCACTTAAATGATCACTGAAAATTAATACTGAGAAATATGTGTTTTTAATTTAATTGAGGTATATGTACTGATCATTTTTCTGATGTTTAGAGAATTTTGTGGAAATTTAGATCATTTATTTAAAATCTTTGCCGGTTACCCAACTCTTTAAGATAATATAATATCAAGTTCCATGACTCCTATAACTGGAATATACATTATCCACTCCCCCGAACATATTGATTGAGATTGTTAGGCAGGATATACTCCCCATAGATTTTCAATATAAAAAAATTTCGCTTAATAAATTTTTCTTTTCAGTTACCTAAAAAATTTTGATATTATAAAACATCACCCTATTACTAAATTTATTAAAAAAATTCACATTAAAATACATTCACCGTCACTGGATTTTACATCCCCATAATCACAACTTTCTCTTTCTAATTAAAAATGATTGTAGACCAGACCATATTTTGATAAAACTATTTCAATTCCAAAATAAAGAAGCTATCGAAGGTATTAAGTTAGTTATTACTTTATTCATGAGTATTTTCTTATAAATCCACTGCTAAATCCGAATATAATAAATAGGGGGCCCTATAATTAGAAGATTAATAGGTGATAACATGCTTGAAATGTTTAATGCTAAATCAGTTGCAGTAATAGGTGCATCACAGACAAAGGGTAAAATCGGTTATGACTTGATGACCTCCCTTTTAAATTATTACCAAGGTAAAATTGTCCCCATCAACCCCAAAGGTGGTGAAGTCCTGGGACTGAAGGCCTATAAATCCATAAAGGAACACGGCCCAGTGGACTTGGCAGTGATTGTCATACCATCCCATCTGATCCCTGCCACAGTGGAAGAATGTGGAGAAACTGGAATAAAAAACATCGTTGTGATCTCAGCAGGATTTAAAGAAGTTGACGAGGAAGGAGCCCGGCTGGAAAACCAGCTGGTGGAGATATGCCAGGAATACAACATTAAACTGGTAGGTCCCAATTGTCTGGGAGTAATGGACACCTACAATGACATGAATGCCTCATTCTCTTCTGACATTGCCCATAAAGGGAAGATATCCTTTATGACCCAATCCGGAGCCATAATGGCCGCTATACTGGATTACGCTGATAAGAAGAACATCGGGTTTTCCAGGATCGTGAGCCTGGGAAACAAGGCGGTGATCAATGAAAATGATTGTATGAGGGATTTCATGGAAGATGAAAACACCGAGGTGATAACTGCCTACCTGGAAGGTATTGTGGATGGGCCCGGTTTCATAGATGCCTGTCGAAAAGCTTCACAGAAAAAGCCAGTGCTGGTTATTAAGTCCGGTACCACTTCCAAGGGATCAGAGGCAGTGTCCTCCCACACCGGCACCATTGCCGGTTCTGACTCGGCCTACGAAGCAGCATTCTCCCAGTGCGGCATTATAAGGGTGAATTCCCTGGATGAGATGATGGATTACAGCAGTGCCCTGGCCCTGTCACCCCTACCCCGGGGTAAGAAGATAGCCATCATCACCAATGCCGGTGGACCGGCCATAATGACCACTGATGCTGCGGTAAAGGCTGGTCTTGAACTTGCCGAACTTACCACCGAAACCAAGGCCCGGTTAAATGAGGGATTACCAGACACCGCCAGTGTGAAAAATCCGGTGGATGTTTTGGGTGATGCCAGCCCCGAGAGATACGCCTTCACCCTGGAAACTGTGCTGGAGGATCCCAATGTGGATGGAGTGATCTACCTGGTAACCCCCCAGTCTGTCACTGACCCGGAGGGAATTGCCCAGGTTGCTATCGACCATACTAAAAAAACTGAAAAACCCATCCTTTGCAGTTTCTTCGGAGGAACCCGCTTTGAAGGGGCGGAAAAACTTTTATCAACAGAACAGGTGCCTAACTACCTTTACCCTAAAAAGGCAGTTAAGAGTATGAAAACCCTCTATGATTACACCCTAATCCGGGAACAGGAATATCCCAAATCCCCTGAATTCGATGCTGATAAAAATCTGGTTAAGAACATCATTGAGGATGCCCGGGAAAAGGGTAAACACACCCTGGGATTAGAGTCACTGGACATACTAAAAGCCTATGGAATCCCCACCGGGGGTACCGCCATCACCACTACCCTGGAAGAGACTGTGAAGGCCGCCGAGAAAATAGGATATCCCCTGGTTATGAAGATCGTCTCCCCCCAGATCTCCCATAAATCAGATGTGGGTGGGATTAAACTTAATCTTACCAGCGCCGAGGAGGTAGGGGCTGCCTATGAGGATATGATGAGGAACATACCCCTGGAGGAACCGGATGCTGATCTGGAGGGTGTTCAGTTACAGAAGATGTTAACTGGTGGTACTGAAGTTATCATTGGCATGGTGCAGGATCCCACCTTTGGTCCCATGCTCATGTTTGGACTGGGCGGGATATATGTGGAAGTCCTGGAAGATGTTAATTTCGCCATTGCCCCGGTAAATGAAATTGAAGCCAAGGATATGATAAGGAAGATCAAAACCCACGAACTCCTGGAAGGAGTCAGGGGAGCTAAGCCCAGGGATGTGGATTCCATTGCAGATATAATACTCCGCATCTCACAAATGGTCACTGACTTCCCGGAGATAAACGAGTTTGAAATCAATCCTTTAATGGTATTTGAAGAAGGAGACGGGTCACTGGCCGTGGACATGAGGCTGATGTTAAAGGAAGGAGACACCAACGATCTCCTGCAGAGCTCACCCCGACCTACCAGTTTAAAGACAAAATGCTAGATCAGGATAAGGAATGTATTGGGGATGAACTCAATGACTTTCATCCCTTTAAATCCTTTCATAAATTTTTTTTACTTAGATAAGTTTAACTAATATCTCCTATACCCTATGCTTCATTCTTGAAGGATTTGCAAATATCATGATCCTCCTACATTTTGAAGGATTTTTCCAATATTATGACTTTTACACATCTATTTTTTTAAATTGTGAATTACTTCACAAAAAATTTAAAACTATCTTATTTATTTGTGAATGACATAATATAATTAGAAATACCATTAGTGGTTATGTAATTACTGCTTAATTGTATTAAGTAGGAGATTTTTCTTGAAAACATGAAAAAATCAATTTAATAACCCAAACAATTTTAATACAAGCCATATGGGGAAATCTGGAAGTATGTCTTAAAGTGTTAACATGAGGAAAGATCCGATAATATCCTTCAAAATTGCAGTTTTTTTGGCGGTAATCATTGCCATTAGTTTTGCAGTTATTTCACTACTCCTTGAAAATGATCCAACCCTCAGAATGATCTTCGGTGATCTGACCAGCCCCCTCATTGAAATAATAGTGATTACCAGCTTATCGTACGCAGCGTACCGTTCCCAGGGCCGCATGCAGATTGCCTGGATGCTGATGGCACTGGCGGTTCTATCCTACACCATTGGAGACGTTATCTGGGCAGTTTTAGAATTGGGGTTCAATCAGAATCCTTTCCCATCGGTAGCTGACATTTTTTACTTGCTATTTTATCCTCTTTTTGCATTGGGGATTTATTTCATCCCCCGTGACCAGTTCAGTCGCCTGGAAGAATTGAAGATCATTCTGGAGATGGGAATCGTTATACTCACTGTGGGACTTATTTTCTGGATATTCTTGATAGAACCCAATCTTTCCAATCAGGAAGACTTCTTCCCCAGTATCATATCCATCACCTACATAGTAGGTGATTTCGTTCTACTTTTCGCACTGTTACGTCTACTCTACAGCCGATTCAAAGAGGAATACTATGGCCCCCTGATACTCCTGGGTCTGGGAATGATTGTGACCATTGTAAGTGACTGTATTTACTCCTACCAGAACCTGCTGGGAACCTACATATCCGGAGGCCTATTGGATGCCGGGTGGATGATTGGTTTACTCCTTTTCGGTTTATCTGCATTCCTGCACGCTAGTAATGAAAAATACGATATATATCCATACTTCAAGTCATTACCCCTGGCCAGATCCAACCTAACCTCATACCTACCACTCATCTGGGCCTTAATTGCTTTTATCCTACTTATACAAGTGGATCAGATATTATACGACCCAAATATAAATTTAATGGAGATAATAGTAGGAATTATAATTTTCATGGTGCTAATTCGTCAATTACTTACGGAAAAAGCACTTTCATTAAGTGAGGAAAATTACCGGGAACTGGTGGACAATTCACTGGTGGGGATATATAAAACCAATCTAAATGGAGATATAATCTTTGCCAATGAATCCCTGGCCAGAATATTTAAATCAGAAAGTGTTGAGGAGCTTAAATCCCAAAAGATTAAAGATTTTTATAAAAATCCTTCTGAAAGGAAAGAAATAATCCAACAGCTTAAAAAAGAAGGTAAAATGGAACAGTACGAATTAGAGATGGTTTCTAGTACTGGTGAAACCCTGAACATGTTACTGAGCGCCAATCTAACTGGCAATATCATTTCCGGCATGTTAATGGATATCACCCAGCGAAAAAACACCGAAAAGGCATTACAGAATAATGAAGAGAAATATCGAACTCTCTTTGAAGCTAACCCTAACCATACCATACTGGTAAGTTCTGATGGTGTAATTTTAGATGCTAACAGTTCTGCAGCTCGTTTTTCAGGTTTATCCACTGGCGAATTAATTGGCAAGAACTTCTCTGATCTGGGAATATTCTCGGAAGATAATCGGAGCTTTGCAAGGGAAAAATTTTCACGGGCTCTGAAAGGCGAAACATTAAAACCCTTCCAGTACCGGTTGATCAATAAAAATGGAGAATACAGTTGGATTGAAACCCAGCTGGTTCCCATTAAAAAGGATGGGAAGATAAATTCCATTCTGATAATTGACACCGATATAACTGATCGTAGGAATGCCACCGAAAAACTGAAATCATCCCTAAATGAGAAAAAAATTCTAATTAAAGAGATTCACCACCGGGTGAAAAATAACATGCAGATCATAACCAGCTTGCTCAGTCTGCAAATCCAACACTTGGATGATGAGGAAATAGTTGCAGCTACCGTCCTGAAAGAAAGCCAGAACCGGGTGCGGTCCATGGCCATGATACACGAAAAACTCTACCTGTCCAAAGATTTCACCCACATACGGTTCGAAGATTACATTAAAAGGTTGTTATCTGATTTACTCTACTCCTACGACACCAACATGGGCCGGGTTAAGCTGGTGGTGGATGTGGAAGATGTTAACCTGAACATGGAAACTGCCGTCCCCTGCGGACTTATAATCAGTGAACTCATCTCCAACAGCCTGAAATATGCATTTCCCGAAGAAAAAAACGGCAAGATAAAGGTGTCCCTCAAACAGGTCCCCGAAAACCTGAAATTCATCCTGACAGTGGCCGATGATGGTGTAGGCCTACCAGAGGATCTGGACTTTAAAAACACCCGGACACTGGGATTGGAACTGGTTAACAATTTAACTAAACAGATTGATGGTGAAATCAAACTGGATCGCAGCCAGGGGACTAAATTTGAAATAAGATTCAATGAGTTGACCTATAATAAAAGGATATGATATCTACCACCATATTGACATCTACCTTCAAATAACCCCTTAATATTCAAAAAAAAGTTTTTTCATATATCTTCCTATCATTTTACATTATTGATTTTCTTTCAACCTTATCTGGAATTCAGTTCCATCCCGGTTGTTGACTTCCATTTCAGCATCGATCTGACCAGTGAGACTATTGACCAGTTGTAAACCCAAGGTATCTGTATTAGTTATATCCAATTCAAGTGGGAGGCCAACTCCATCGTCCGCCACTATCAAAAGGCAACCCTCATCATCAGCTTTGAATTTCAGTTTAATGGTTCCTTTCTGACCTTCAGGGAAAGCATGCTTCATGGAATTGGATACTAATTCATTGACAATTAATCCCAATGGTATGGCAGTGTCAATATCTAGCATCACATCCTCCACCTCCACCTCCAGTTTAATGAGGGATGGGTCTGCGATATAGGTTCTAAAGAGATCCATGACCAGGGTATGGATGTAATCCCCGAAATCGATGTGCTTTAAGTCTGTGGAACGGTAAAGTCTTTCATGGATTAATGCCATGGAATGGGCTCTTTTCTGACTATCCCGGAATATTCCACGGGCCTCTTCATCGGTTATGTAATCAGATTGGAGGTTAAGGAGGCTAGAAATTACCATCAGGTTGTTCTTCACGCGGTGGTATATCTCCTTCATTAACATTTCCTTGTCTTCCAGGGCCTTTTCCAGGGCCTTTTCCGCCCTTTTAAGGGCAGTTATGTCAATGAAACTTTCCAGTATGACTTCTTCACCATCCATGTCTATGGGTATCGCACTTTTAATGATGGGAATTTCATTCCCCTCTTTATCCAGAAGTATTCGTTCTGACTTGTCCAGGCACTGATCCATATCCAGGATAGGGCACTGATTTTTTAGGGAAGGACAAAGGGTATTTTGGCATATTTGACCTACCAGATCCGATTCGGAGGTGTAGCCCACCATTTCCAGTGCAGTTTTATTTACATGTTTGATTTTTTTGTCTTTCCCCACAATGATAATCCCAAAGGAAACTGAACTGAGTATCTTCCTTAGGTTTGCTTGGGAACGGGAAAGTTTCTCTTCTGCTTCTTTCCGACTGGTAATATCAGACATGCTACCCATTACCTTAAATACAATTCCAGAATCATCTTTTAAAAGTGTTGGATTAGCTAAGAGCCACCGGATACTGCCATCTGGTTTACGTATCCTGAATTCAACCCCCTCCGGACCAATGGCACTGGTTTCCCCGGACATGTAGCGGAAGAGTTTTTCCCGGTCTTCAGGAAGTATCATTTTTATCCAGGATTCGGGATCATGGTATAAATTTTCAACGGACCATCCTGTGATCTTTTCATGGGCTGGGGAGATGTATAGCATCTTCCTTTGTATAGGATCAAATATATAGAATATTTCATGGATTTTTTCAGCCATTTCACGGAACTTCTCTTCACTATCCATTAACTCCTTTTCCATCTTTTTACGTTCCGTTACATCGGCTATTATCCCAACAGCCCCTATTAAAGAATTTTCAGCATCATACAAAGGCCCAGTAGAAAGTTCAATGTTAATTTGTTTACCATCCTTCCGCTGGGCAGCCAAGTTCATGGTAACAATCCCTGAATTGAGGATTTTAGGGTAATTTTCCAGGAACTGTTCATTAAGTTTTTCAGGGACTGGGAGTAATGGTTTTCCCAGTACTTCCATTTCACGCCATCCGAAAATATTCTCAGCAGCAGGATTCCAAGTTTTAACATTACCTTCCAAATCCAGAGAGATGATTGCCAGAGGACTGGTTTTAATGAGAAGATCTAATTGTTCACTGGTTTCTTTAAGAGCATATTCTGCATTTTTACGCATTAAAGCTTCCACTACTGTGGTGGAAAGCGCTTCTACCGCGTGGCGGTCTCCCAAGTTGTATCCTGATTCTTTGTTGGCCAAGCCAATCATCCCCACTACTTCACCTTCACGGATCAATGGGACCAGCATATGGTTCTTCATGGCAAAGTGATCATGGGGAACCTCTTCCGGGTGTACAATGGGTTTATTGAATATAAGGGATCTTTTATCCTTCAATATTTGTTCCCATGCTTGGTGAATGTTTAATTTTTCAAGCATGGGCTGAATATCCATTTCTCCCGGGTTATATTGTCCATGTAATAATTGGCTAACAGCCAGGGTTGCCAGGCGTTTTTCAGAGTTTACTTCACTAATGAAACCAAATTCACTATTGGTTATGTCCTCACAAACCTTCAGGCAGGTTTGAGCTAGTTGGTCTCTGGTAACCGAACCAATGGTCTCCTGTAATATAGTCCCCATGCCTTTAAGGATGTTGTTCTGCCGTTCGATCAGGATCTCATAATTTTTACGTTCAGTGATGTCACGAGAAACCCCTAAAACTTTATCAACACCACCTTTTTCATTTTTAAGTGGTATGAGGAGAGTTTCCATCCAGATTTCAGTTTCATTAATTTCAATCATGTTTTCTCTTTTGAGGGTCTCACCAAGTTCAAAAACAATTTGCAGGGATTGGCTCTGTAGATCATAAGTTTTTGGGGGGAATAATTTCCAACGGGGCTGGTTGATTATTTCTTTCCGTTCAATTCCCAATTTACGAACAGAATATTCATTTATATATTCAACGTTGTCTTCAGAATTGATAATGAAAATAAATTCTTCAACAGATTCAGAAAGAGTGCGGTACAGTTTTTCACTTTCAGCCAGTTTTCCCAGAACCTTGTTAATCTCAGTAATATCAGTTAAAGATGCCACAGAACTTTTGGTGATTGGAATCTGAGCCATGTTCATGTAAATATCCTTAACGTTACCCCGGGCATCCTTAATCTGGAATTCATAGCTATTAAGGTTCCTATAGTTTCTAGATTGTTGAGAAATATTACGGTATTTGGGTAAAAGGAATTCCATCCATTTTCGTTTGCCTTCGATTGTTTCCCGACCATATCCCAGTAGATCCACACACTCTGAATTCATCTGGAGTATGGTGTTATCTTCCCCGGCAATAAAAGTTGCTGATCCGGTATTATCGAATATGGTGCGATAATAGGATTCAGATTCGTTTAATTTCTTTTCATTGTCTTTCAATTCCTGTTCTGTTTTTTTGCTTTGGGTAAGATCAATGGAAACCACATTTAAACCCAGTATTATACCAGATTTATCAGGAATAGGTTGGACGAAATTTTCAAAAACATTCCCATCATCCTCACTTTCAAAAATTAATGGTTTTTTATCTTTCAATGCTTTTTTAAATATTGATTTAGATTTTTCTACAGTAGATTCCGGTATTATTTTGAAAATGTTTAGCCCCACCATTTCTTGAGGATCTTTATGGTGCAGGGATGAAAATGAAGAATTTGCATTTAATATAATCCCCTGATCATTGATTAGATATGCAGGGTCAGAAATAACATGGGAAAATGCAGAGAGAACCCTAACTTTTTCCTTTAAATTTGAATTTTCTTTTTTTAAGTCATCAATTTCGGCTAACAGAGCCTTTTTATCTTCTAACATCAAAAACCTTCCTTTGATGCATTTAACATTTTTTTACAGATAATGAATTTTTAGGATAAAAACTTTGATTTTTACATTTAGGATTAAACTTTGATTTTTATTGTTTAAATATTGTTGCCTCTTATAAATATTGTTTTCACATAACATAAAATGTATACTCATCGGTGACAACCATGACCATACCTCAAAAAAATCCGTATAAAAACTTAAGAATTACCTTTAAACAACCCTTCTGGATTCAAAAAGTAATTTAAATCATTGAATTAAGACTGTTAACCCTAAATATTAACCTAACGATATATTAAACCCAAAAATCCATTGTTGACTGAAAATTTAAGGAATAAAGCAAAAATATATAGGATACAAATTAAATAAAGTAAACAAAAGTTTTTAAGGTGATATAATATGGATGTAGGTATGTTAACTGTGCAGTATCAAAACGGGAAAGAGGAATCATTTGACATATCCAGTGCTGAAGTGGATCAAATTAAGGTAATGGAAGACCGAATGATTATCAGTTTCAACAAAGACCCATCCACCAACCGAAATCGATGCAAGGTTATCATAACCAATAACCTGGCAAGCTATGAGATTTCACCATGTGATCTGGAAGGGCTGATTGTATCCTTCAGATAATAACCACAAACGGGGTATAATGGATAGCCCTAAAGAGGGGAATAAATACATTAGATGGGAATAAATAATCTAAAAAGGGGAATAAATACCATAAAAAGAGGAATGCAAACCCTAAATAAGGAATAAATACCTTAAAAAGGAGAATGCAAACCCTAAATAGGGAATAAATACCTTAAAAAGGAGAATGCAAACCCTAAATAGGGAATAAATACCTTAAAAAGGAGAATATAAACTCTAAAGATGGGAATAAAAATAATAAATGCATGAATGGAAAAATAAATTGATTTGTGTGAAATGATTTTATCTTAATTTTTGTATTAGTTGAATTTTTTAATAATTCTGTCTAGATTGAGTTTAAAAATTCTCATGTTTCACTGCATCTTCAGGGCAGTTATCCACACACATACCACAGAGTATACAGTTATCAGTACCCACCACCTTAGGGACAGAGTCTTCATCATCCTGCTGGAAGATACCCACCGGGCAGTTGCTCACACAGGTGCCGCACTTGGTGCACAATTCTGGATCAATCTCGATTTTAGGCATGAAAATTTTCCTCCCTTGAAAATAAATGATAGTTCTAAACTAAAATAATTTTTCACCCATTTGATTTTTCCCAATTTTTGCAACCACTAATCTTACACCTAAAAATCTTACACCCACTAGTTTTGAAGACCATTTAGTTTGCACCCATTTTTTTTAAAAATGAGTTACTTTTACCTAGATCAAGTAATTTCATCAAGTGTAAATTCTACATTAGACTCTCAATAATGGATAATTTATTCTTGATGTATGAATTCAATGAGGATACCAGTTAACTCTTCAGTTGCCTTGATGAATTCTCGAAATGTGGTGGGGTAACTGTTGGCACCTTGGGATTCCATCATAAGATCCCCAAATACCAGGCTAACCTCCCATTCATCCCCCTCCACACAACTATCCCCACAGTTGACCAGGTACTCATCATACCAGTCCCAGACTTTTATTTCATTCAGGTAATGAAGGTAATCCTCCCATTCATCATCATTGGGTTGGATTTCCTCTTCAAACTTATTATCGTGTTCAGAGAACTGTTTTAGAACTAAAATTTTGTTTTCCCACTTTAATGAGAAAAAATAACCAGTATTCAATACTTCATAGCGGATGGATAGCTTTGATGGATGTGTTTGGTTCATATCAATCAAATAACAGTTTCAATCAAATAACAATTTTTTAGGGTTATCCCTACACATGAGGGTTATATCTTCCCTGGGAATTCCGTGCTTGATTAAACTGGCCATCATCATCTGCATTCCCATCACCGGGCTGGGGTTGTGTTCCTGTCCAAAGTCGGTGGCCAGTATACAATGCTTGGCCCCCACCTCTTTTATGGCCTCGGCCATGACCAATGGATCCAGTTTATCATGCCGAGGCATGGTGGCCACCCAGCAGTGCTCCAAGTAAGCATTCCGGGCCATTTCCTTCTGTTCATCAGTTGATGCTCCCACCACCCCGGTTAAGGGATGGTTTATCATTACTTTTTCTACTCCCAAACTGCGGCACTCGTCCAGGACCTGGAATATCTCCTCTGGATTCAGGTGGCCGGTGGCCAGAACCAGGTTGTTTTCTTTTACCAGGTGTAATATTTCCTCCAGAGGATCAGGGTCCATCTTTATTTCCCGGTGATGAATGGTGGGTAGCCATACTATCTTACCACCCATGGAGGTCATACAGCGAACTGCCTCGGGATTCAAACCTCCTACGGTGAGATTTAAAGTTACACCACCCACCACTGGTAAGCCAGTGACCCAGTGGGCCAGGTAAGCCCGGCCAGCAGTGGGTTCTACATGGGATTTGATAACAATTGCAGCCATGCCACTTTCTTTGGCATCCAGAGCGGCTTCGTAATCGTTTAACAATCGGGTTTTAACATCGGGGCTGGTATGGATGTGGGTGTCCACCAATCCTTTGAGGATTTCTGCGGGTTTAATTTCTTGACTGGAGTTCATGCTCTTAGATTCAGAATATTTTAATTAAATGTACTTTTTAAGGTTCGTTTGCCTTTCGAACTTCCTGGTACAAATTACCCCCAGTTGAGTCCATGGTTACGATTAATGGCCCGAAATCTTTAACTTTTAGTTCCCAGACTGCCTCCGGCACCCCCAGATCCAGCCAGTGCACACTGTTGATCCTCTGAACCGAACTGACGTAGAGTGCAGCACAACCCCCCACCGCTGCCAGGAAAACCGCTCCGTTTCGTTTCAATGCATCTGCGGTTTTCTCATCCATTCCCCCCTTACCAATCACTACCAGGGCTCCCTGGTCCAGTACTTCTGCCTGGTAAGGGTTCATACGGGTGCTGGTGGTGGGTCCCACTGCCACCATCTGGTAGGTGTCATCGTCCTCTTTTTTTATTATGGGACCAGCATGGAATATGGCTGCTCCTTCCAAGTCCACTGGTGAACCAGTCTCAATTATACGTTTATGGGCACTGTCACGTGCGGTGTAGATGGTTCCAGTGATGTAAACTGAATCCTTAATTCTTAATTTTTCAGTGTCCTCCTTCATCAGAGGTGTTTTAAGATGAACAATCATTTTGGCACCTTTTTTGATTGATTTACAAATTCACAGTATTATATTAACTTTCTAAAATTATTCTGCAGACTTTAATTAAAATGAGAGCTTTATCCTCTGAAAACGGCCACAACCAGTATGATAATCAGGATAAGGATGACCACTCCCAATATAATGAGTGGGTCTGTTTCTTCATAAAAGAGGATGATCTTCTCCAATAAACTGGGATTACTAATTCTACCCTTTTTTTCATGAATAACAGTCATTAAACGTTCCTGTTCAAGTATAATATTAAGATATTTCTTTTGATGGATTACAGGGTCAATTACATCCCATAAGTCCTCTTTTTCAGATAATTCCTCAGTAAAAAAATCATCTTCTATTTCTATGGTGGGAAAGAAATTTTTAAGGGACTCCCTTCTTTCGAATATTCTACTTTGAAATGAATCAAAAACCTCTTTATTTTGACTGTGGTTGTAACTTTTTAATTCCAATTCATTATGTGTTTTACAGAATTCCAAAGGGTTACCGCACTCACACTTCTCATAGTCTCGGGGAGATTCACCTTTCTTTAATTGGTAGTATCCCCCGCAGTAATTGCAAAAGAGGTAACCACCACCCCGTGCATGAATTGATTTTATGGTTCCCTTTAAAACCATTGAAACACCTTGAACATCTTTATTATCAATTCTGATACTAATTGATAGCTCCACTTATAATAAATCAATTGACAATCTTTTATTTAGGACCCCTAAACCTGGGAGTAGATTTACAATTATTCCCGCCATGTTTTTTAACTCTCCAGGGGTTTCCAGTTATACCTAGTTATAGGTTTATCTTGGAGATATTAATGCTTTTTGGAAATATGGTTTCAGGGTCTTCGCAATAAAATGTGCCTTAGAACCCTTTGAAGATGGAACTCTTACCATATTGGAACAAAATCCGGGGCATTCTGGAATGGGGTAAAACCCCCCTACTAGATACATGTCAGTACATTTATTTGCTTTACATTAATGTTAGTTACAGGTAATCTGTTACAGTTTTTTCCCAAAAATAAATTTAAAAATAAATTTAATTTCAGGAAGAATTTTCCAAAAAATAGGGCAGAAACTCAGTTTAAAGATTTACTGGAGAACAATAATTTCATGAAACAATAACCTTAGTAATACTTATTTTAAATTATATATGAAAGATGGGTTAAGGTTTAATTAACTTAATAGATAATAATAGATAACGCTATTAATTTTAGTGATTTGTGAAACTCACCCTTAGAATCATAAAAAATCAAGAAAAATACTAAAACTATTGCCCATTAAGACTAAACTATAAATAAAGAGAACAGACTAATATATTAAGTCAATTATACTGTTATAACCAGATTAATCTTAAACATTTAATTATCCATCCTTTGTACCCATGAGGTGAATTATGTCCGCTGTTGATAATATTACTGATCTTTCCAAGTACATGGTAACCCTTCCCCCCAGTAGAATCTCCATTTTAACCATGACCTTTCTTAGTTTCCTCACTGGCGCTATTGCCGCCTACCTGGAACCTTTATCATCCATTTTTGACAGTATTGTTTACGGGGGATCAGCCGGTTTCCTGATCTTCGGACTCACCTCCATCATGGACGGGGCCATAACCCAGCCCCTGGTCAATGCCATGGAAGGCCGGCATATGAAGATGAAGCAATCCATGTTCGTATCCCTGATCACCATGGTAGTAGTGGCCTTAGTGTACATTATTGGGAGTTTAGTATCCACCTTAACTGTTTACAGTTATATTATTGATGCATTAATTCTAGGATGTGCACTGGCCTTTGGCCTGCGCATCTTCGTTATCTGGGGAACTTCCAACATAGGAGCAGTTCGATCCATTTTAATTTCTGCAATCCAGCCCATTCTCATTTTAAGTATGGTAGTAGTTATCGTTTTCTTAACCACCATCACCACCAACATCGGATCCTTCAGCATTATAGCCGTGGCCCTTAAGGGACTCATCGCCGGACTGATACTGATGATCGCTATTTACTCCTTCATGTTGGTGATTGAATCACCAATTAAACGCAACCTGGGAGTGGGAGGTCTGGAATTATTATCACTCTTTATAGCACAGTACACTGAAGGATCTCGGGCCATGGAAACCCTCTTTGAGGATATGGGAGAACCCATAGACACCCTGGTGGGTCTGGTTAGTTTCAAGGGTAAAAATGGAGTGAAGGGATTGTTCATATCCCCCTGCGTCCACCCCGGACCAGTGGGAAACATTGGAGGGGGGAATATGCCCACTGTCCTGGCTAAAAGCATGGAACCCTTCACCATGGTCAGCCACGGTCCTTCCACCCATGACTTTAACCCGGTAAGTTCCAAGGAGATCTGTAAAATCAAAAATGTGGTGGAAAAATCCCTGGAAAACATGGAATACTCTCCACTGGCCAGCCAGTTCATCCAGGTTGAACATGAAGATGCTAAACTGGGCGCCCAGTACTTTGGAAATAACTTATTACTCCTGGCAACCTTCGCACCACTAGGCTTTGATGATATTGATTTCGGAGTGGGCCTAGCCCTTATTAAAGCAGCACAGGGACACACCAAGGCAGAAAATGTGATCCTGGTAGATTGCCATAACTCCTTCAAGGGAGAATCAGGTCGCGTGCTCCCTGGAAACCCCGAGGTTTTCCATCTTATCGATGCAGTGGAAAAACTGGAAAAACCCTCAGAAAGTGAACTTAAAATGGGATGTGCCCATGACACCATCCCCGAGTTAGGTAAAAGAAGCGGTATTGGCCAAAGTGGAGTTAAAGTCATGGTTCTGGATGTTAACGGCCAGAAAACTGCTTATATCCTCCTGGATGCCAATAACATGGTTATAGGTTTCCGGGATGAAATACTCACTGCAGTGGAAAAACTGGGACTGGATAATGCAGAGGTAATGACCACCGACACCCACTTCGTAAACACCCTTTCCGGCGGGCACAACCCCCTGGGAACAAGGGACCGGGATGTTATAGTGGCCAAAACCGTGGAATGTGTTAAAAATGCTTTAGATGATCTGGAACCAGTACTGGTTGGAGCCGAAACTGTGAAATTATCCAGTATAAACACCCTGGGCCCCACCCATGCCACGGAACTGGTAACCACCATCAGCTCCATAGTGGCGGTAAGCCGTATAGTGGCACCGCTGGTGTTTGTACTGGCACTGATCTTCGTATTTATCTGGATATTCTACTGGGCCCTATAAAGTTGCCTTAAATAGTTCAAACATCCCACCTAAATGAGGATAATGGATTATACAAGAAAATTATGCTAATACCAACTTAAGGATTATAAAAAAACTGGAAAGGGGGATCACCCTAAATAAGTCCCCAAAACTGTAAAATGAAAATAACTTGGAAAGGGGGATCACAGGGAATAAATCATATAATAAAAAAAAATGTTCAAAGTGGATTTCAGATATATCTAGGTTTAATACAAAAAATAGGGCCAAATATATGGTTCATTAAAAAAAAATAGAGATATTTATTTAAAATAAGATTTAGGGGATGATTTATAACAGGTTATACATCATAACCCATACCAGTACCCATACAAAGAAGAAGGGTACAATTCCATTCCAGAGCCATCCCTTCATTCCACCAACTGCTTCCTTACCGAAAATTCGCTCGGATAGCTGTCCAGTTAAATAAAGGATTAATAGCCCTGCCAGGACTGCCAGGAATTCGTTTTTACCAAGAGCGCTTATGGCGCCAGTGGATAGTAAGAATGATATGGCTCCTGCAATTATAGCCAGTACTGCATGTATGCTGGTTAACTTAACTTCAATGTCCATATTTTTCCTCCGTTTTTAACTATGGTCATTACCATATAATATAGATAAAGGTGTACTCTCATGAAAGCAATGTCCAATGTTGATCTTTACGCCATCTCCCATGAACTCAATGAACTCCTGTCTGATGCTCGGGTGCAGAAAGCATACCAACCCACCAGGGACACCGTAATCATACGATTCCACGTCCCGGGGAAGGGAAGGGTAGATGTAGCCTTCCAGGCCGGTTTAAGGGTGCACACCACCCAGTATCCTCCTGAAAACCCAAAAGTACCACCTTCATTTCCCATGCTCCTCCGAAAGCATTTGAAAAATGCCACAGTGAAGGGGGTCCGGCAACATAACTTTGACCGTATCCTGGAAATTGACATCCAGAAGGAACATCGTTTTACTCTGGTTGTTGAACTTTTCTCCCAAGGTAATATAATACTTTTGGATGAAGAGAACCGAATAATTCTACCTTTGAAACACCGCCATGCCCAGGGCCGGAAGATAACCTCTAAGGAAGAATACCATTACCCCCCGGAAAGAGGTATACATCCCCTGAACGTGGAACTGGATGAGTTGAAGGAATTATTCAAGGATTCTGACTCTGATCTTATCCGGGCACTGGCCAGGAGTGGTCTGGGTGGAATGTACTCCGAGGAAATAATACTGCGTTCCGGTGTGGATAAAAAACAACCCGCCAACCAGGTCAGTGACCAAGAAATTGAATCCATCCACCAGAGTATGGTGGAACTATTCAAACCCCTTAAAACCTTCCAGTTCCAGCCACAGATCGTAAGGGAAGTTATTGAAGAGGACCAGCCCAGTGCCGAATCACCGGAAACTGCTGAAGATGAAGAAGGAACTGATAAAACAACCACTACTAGCCCAAGCCAGGGAAAAACTGATGAAAAAACAAAACCCGATGATAAAATAGATAAATCTAAGGTTAAAACTGGTAAAGAGGATGTTCTGCCCCTGGATATTTTAACCTACCAGGATTTCCATAAGGAACGCTTCGATACCTTTAACCAGGCTGCGGATGAGTTCTACAGTGGAAAAGTGGGTGCCGATATTAAGAAGGTTCAGGAAGACATCTGGGCCAAAGAAGTGGGTAAATACGAAAAAAGGCTCAGGATACAGGAAGAAACCCTGGAAAAATTCCAGAAAACCATAGTTGAAACCAAGAAGAAGGGTAACCTCCTTTACTCCCATTATTCTGAGATTCAGGACTTGCTGGACATTATTCACCAGGCTCGGGAGAAGTTCTCCTGGATGGAAATTGCCTCTAAATTTAAAAAAGCCCGTAAAGAAGGAATGAAGGAAGCGCAGATCATTGAATCCATGGATAAGATGGGGGTGCTCACCCTTAACCTTGAAGGGGAACGGGTGATTGTGGATGCCAACCTGGAGATCCCTGAAAATGCCGAGAAATATTATAATAAGGGCAAAAAGGCCAAAAGGAAGATCAAGGGAGTTAACATAGCTATTGAACGCACCAAGAAAGATGTGGAAAGAAAACGTAATAAGAGGGAAATGGCCCTGGAACGGGTGCGAGTGCCTCAGAAAAGGGTGCGTAAAGAGCTTAAATGGTTCGAGAAACTCCGCTGGTTTTTATCATCAGATGGACTGCTAGTTATTGGTGGCCGGGATGCCGGTACCAATGAATTAGTGGTGAAACGTTACCTGGATAACCAGGACATCTACCTCCACTCCGATATACACGGAGCCCCCTCGGTGGTTATAAAGAAAGGTGAAATGGAAGAAATCCCTGAATCATCCATAATGGAGGCAGGATCCCTGGCAGCATCATTCTCCAGTGCCTGGAGCAAGGGTTACGCTTCCCAGGATGTTTATTGGGTGCACCCGGACCAGGTTTCCAAAACACCCCAATCCGGAGAATTCGTGGCCAGAGGAGCCTTCATAATCAGGGGTTCACGTAAGTATCTCCGGGGAATACCCCTTAAGATAGCGGTGGGAATAGTGGATTACGAGGGAGAAAGGATCATGGCCGGTCCGGTGGAATCTGTATCCAAGTACACCGATAACTACGTGGTGTTAAAGCCTGGTTTTACCAAGAAAGAGGAAATTGCCAGATCTGTTCTTAAAAAAATAGACCCGGAAAGGATCCTGACCCTGGAAGATGTGATCAGGGTGCTGCCATCGGGTAAGTGTGATTTTGTGGAAAATCGGAGGAGGTAATCCCTCCACAAAAATCATTTATAAAATATTTAGGGAATCTATTCAAAGAAAGATTCTAAAAATATATTGAGAAACAAAATTCTTAAATAAATAGGAAAGGAAGTACAATTAAGTGCTCATGACTTTCCTTTTCTTTCCTTAATCTTCTTCTTCAGAATGTAGTTAATGTCAATCAGGTATTTTCCTTCTTCATCAGAGATTATCACCGATTCATCAGAGATCAAAGATTCCAGGTTCACCTCGTAGACCCCGTGTTCCTTAACCATTATGGTCTCTACTGAGTTTCCCTTTATTTCCTTGATTTCTTTGACCTTCCCTTCCTGATGGAATTCAAAGAATTTACTACCACAGTTGGGGCAGCCTTTAAGGATTAGGTCTTCTGAGTCTTCGTATTCCTGGCCGCACTTAATACATCGATGCATCACTACCACCGAGGCTTGCCACCATGGACAGGAAGTTGGACTTCCTTTTCACTGCTTTCATTACATTAGCCGGGCCGATAATGGTTATACCCACTGTTTTTTTCTTGGAAAGTCCGAAAAAAGAGCTTTCATCCTTTTCCAGGGTGTAGATGTCAATTCCCATGAAGTTTTCCACATCGATCTCGCGCATGGTGGTTTCAATGAGCTCCGCCTCTTCTTCTGGTGCGAGTCCACCCTCAATCACCAGGAGTTCACCTTTTTTAACCTTTTCCACGATCATGGATATTTTTTCAATACTACTCTGGGCTTTAAGGGCATCTGATGAGAGGAAATCCATTTTGAGACTGTTGGTATCAGCGTCATCCATAAGTATCACCTTTTAGTTAAACCTCTCCACCATGGCCTGGTACAGTTTATCGGTGTTTTCACCGTGGAGGGCAGAGATGGAGACCACTTTATGCTGGGGGAACACTGAGAGAATCCTTTCAGGATTGGATTCTGGTAGATCCACCTTGTTGGCCACAATTACAAAGGGTATTTTACGGGCCTCTAGGTTACCGATTATGGTAATGTTGGCCTGGGTCAGGGGGTCCTTGGTGGAATCAACCACTAAGAGAACACCAGTCACATCATCTAACCATTTAATAGCCTCTATTATGCCTTTAGTGGCTTCTTTAGCCCTTTCTTTGGCTTCCTGTTCAGATAGGCCATACTGTAAGAAGTTTTTATAATCGATCTTGGTGGCTATTCCCGGGGTGTCAATGATGTCGAAATCCAGTTCCACACCATCGTAACTTAGGGTGACCCTTTCCTGCCGGTAGACTCTCCTGGTTTCGTGTGGTATTTCTGAAACCAGTCCCAGGGATTTCCCGGTCCAGTCTTTGGTCATCCGGTTAGCCAGGGTGGTTTTCCCAGAGTTGGGGTGGCCGTAGAATCCTATTTTAAGTTTTTTTTCTTTTCCAATTAGTTTGTTGAAGATGTCTGTGAAGAATTTTTTTCTGAAAATGCGCATGATATCGACCATTAAATCACTCTTGGTAGGTTTCACCGGGTTTAAGCACTACTACTTTGGTCTCGGTATTTTTTTCAACCATATCTTTGAACTGGTTGGGGTCCTGTTCTATCGGTGGGAATGTATTGTAATGCATGGGTATTATGACTTCTGGTTCGATCCAACTGGCGGCAATGGAAGCCTCCCTTATTCCCATGGTATATCGGTCTCCGATGGGAATTAATGCTATTTCTGGACGGTATATGTCCCTTATAACTGTTTTCATATCACCAAAAATACCGGTGTCTCCAGAGTGGTAGATCTTCCGTTTATTCTCCAGTTCTAAGATGTAACCACAGCTACTTCCACCGGGCCCTATTCCATCTATGAAATCCATGTCTGAGGAGTGGATGGCATTGACCATGGTGATCGTTATACCGGCCACTGCAATGGTTCCTCCCATGTTCATACCCATTGTTTCCAGTCCCAGTTGGGAGAGGTAAACTGAGTGCTCATGATTACAGACCAGTAAAGCCTTATTTTCTTTGGCTAATTCCACTGCGTCACCGAAATGGTCCTTGTGACCATGGGTGACACATATAATGTTGGCTTTAACTTCTTCTGGGTCGAATGGGCAGGCCGGGTTGTCACGGAGGAAGGGATCAATCAGGATATCAGTATTGTCAGTGGATATGTGGAAAGCGGAGTGTCCCAACCACTGGATCTTCATTCTTTCAACTCCAGATCCACATCCTGGGAGATGCTCCAGGCATCCTCAAACATTCTTTCAATTTCCAG